>MDTB01200310.1_pt1 | contig 34024 bp, 40 predicted proteins | sample 811161 | NCBI WGS metagenome assembly MDTB01 (sample SAMN05326650, study PRJNA326480) | marine metagenome | isolation source: seawater | place: Mediterranean Sea | collected 2009 | reverse complement strand
TTTTACTGTTACTGCATCAACGGTTGAAATACCTCTTTTTTTTATAACGTCGAAATATTTTGTTTCGAAAACTGGTTTAATTGGTTTATATGCATTTTCAGGAGAGCTAGCAATATTATCAGCATTTGCTAAATTACTGGCAATTGCATTCAGTCTTACTAATTGTGCTCCCATTGCTCTTTTTGTAATATTATATATGTTTTTAATTTCCATTATTCACCTCTAATTGCACTCATTAATCCTTGAATTTTTCCATTAATAAAATTCAATGTTGTTTGATATCTTACTGAGTTTTCAGCAAACTCCATTTGTTCAACAGCTAGTTCCACAGTATTACCATCCATTGATGGATTGAGAGGTTGCCTATATTGAACTTTTCCAGGGAGACTTTTAGAAGCTACAGAAATATGTGCATCATTTGTTGCTTTAATTGGTCCTATACTGAGTGACCTTGATAATTCAGATTCGAAATCAACATCTCTAGCTTTGTAGTTGGGTGTTGCAGCATTAGCAATATTAGAAGCCAGGATTTCATTTCTTCTGTTTCTGATACCTAAAGCTTTGCTATAGACTTCAAATTGTTGTTTAATAGTATTTGTCATTTATCCTAAAAATTATTCATTTTGGTTTGGAATTTGCAAATTAAATGCCAAATGAAAGGTTCAAAATTATGGAAGATAAAAATAAAGCATTTAACGATGAATTAGATCCCGAAATAGTAAAGATTAGGGAACAGATAATAAAAAAAATTGGTAATAAGCCATTAGATGAGGTTAATGAAGTTATTAAAAAGTTATTAAAAGAACAAATGGATGAGGTAACTCGTTTAGGTGCGATAGCAGCAAGATTAAAAATAATAAGGTTAAAAATTAAAGAACTATATGAAAATAAAGGTTTAGAGAAGACTGTTAAAAAGAAGGTTAATAATATAGTAAAAGATCAAAAAGAATCTGATGACAAAGTAAAAGTTAAAGAAGAATGGATAAGAGTTAAAACATTAGAGGTCTGTGAAATCAATGGAAAGCAAATTGATAAGGCAGTAGTTTTAGATGTAAAAGTCGATGATGCAAAGAAACTAATAAGTGCAAAAAAAGTTGAAGAATTCAAGGATAAACAAGCTGAGAAAGAATTAGAAAAGAATAAAGATGAAAAACAATCTGATGTTAAAGAAGTAAAAAGTGAAACTGAAGATAAAGAAAAAATTGAAATAAAAGAATCAGAAAAAGAAAAAAATGTAAAAGAAGATTCTAAAAATGAAGATATTAAAAATAGTGATGATGAAAATGATAAAAACAAAGATTCTATAGAAAAAGAAAAAAATGTTGATAAATCAAAATCTGGCGAAGTTCAAGAAAAAGCTAAATTAGAAGAAAATAAAAAAGAAAATACTCCTGATGAAAAAAAACTAGAGGAAGATAAAGCACCTAATAATATAAGTGATGAAGAATCACTAAAAGAAGAAGAGTTATTAAAACTTCACGAGGAGAAAGAGAAAAATAAAAATACTAAAACTATTGAGAATGACACCAAAGAAGAGGAAGAGTTATTAAAACTTCATGAAGAGAAAGAGAAAAATAAAATAACAGAATCTGATGAAGATAAAAAAAGTTAAATATATTTTCGTATCTTTTTTATTTATTATTTTAGGTTGTGATGAAATTTTTTTAAGATTTAAGTATGTTAATTATGAATGTAAAAAAAATAAATTTGGAATAAAAAAAATTTCTATTATACAGGAAAAAGATGGAAATCCTGTTCAAGTTTTAACCGAAGAAGGTTCAGTATATAATTTTTCTATAAAGAAATCATCTAGGGATGAAATAGCTTTTCAGCATGTAAATCCAAATGTAAAAATTGCAATAAATAAAAATACTGGAAAAATATCAGCAAGTTATAATAAAAATATATTTTCTTTAAAATGTGACAAAGATTCGTTTAGGATGTAGTAAGTTATTAACGAGGACCATGATATTTTACAATAGGCTCTATCTCTTCGCTTGGTATCCCAGTTTTTTTTGATATTTCTGATACTGATAAACCCTCTTTAGCTAATGAAATTGCTGAAGTTATATTTTCATCATTATTCAAGGAATCAGCAAGTCTAGAAATTTCTTGTTCCATCCTATTAAATATATATTTATGTTCATCAAGCATTTGTTTTTGATTCGAGAGTAATAGTTCAAAGGTTCTTAATTCTTCAACTAAATCTTTAAGCGAACGATCAAATGATTCAATTTTCTTTGAGCTTTCTTTTTTTTTTAGGTAATCATAATAAAAAGATAACCCAACCAAAAAAATAGTTAATATTGTTAATGCTAAAAATAAATTAGCAAACATTTCTGCCGGCTTTTCAACAAATAAAGAAACTAAATAATCCATAAAGTCGTTTTTATATATTATTATAAAGATTTTTATTTATTTTTCTTTAAATAATTTTTAAACTCATCAAAAAGTTTTAGATTTTTTTTTTGTTTGTTAGAAATTTTTTCTAAAATGTCTTCTAATTGAGGTATTTGAGACTCTATATCTTTAAGTTTAGATTTTGTGCTTATAACATCTTTAATTTTGCTAGTTAGAAAATAAAAACGTTTCTCAAGCTCTGAATTAGTGTCAACAAAGTTTTTTTGGTTTAATTTATTTAAAATAATAAGTAATTCTTGAATATCTTTTTGCATTTAAAAAGATTATAGCACAAAAATAAGTCTATTTCATTTCTTTGTATGCATCCATTAAAGCATCAGCTATTTTATCTAAGTCAACTGGATAGCTTCCATTGGCTATAGCAGACTTTATTCTACTAATATTTTGTTTATCAATTGGTGGTTCAGAAGCCATTTCTTTTACTTGTGCTTTTCCAATAAATTTAGAAATATTAGTATCTAGATTAGATTTTTGTGAATCAGATGCTGCAGATCCTTTAGCAGATGAACTAGATTTTGAGGAAGAACTAGAGCTATCAGTCTTGTTGCTAACAGATTTTGTTGCATTTGATATTATACTTTTAATTTGATCTACCATTTTTTTTATCCTTATATTTATATAGACGACATAAAATTAAAATTGTTTAGTATTTATTTGCACTTTTTTTTTATTTTTTACAAACCCTCTTATAATTTCTCCACTTGATGCATTTTTTACTTTTATTTGTTGTTCAAAATCACCGTTTTCCATAGCTATTCCATGGACTTTAATACTAATAGGACCAATATTATTTACAATTGTTATTTCAGAGTTTTTTTCTATCATCCAGTTTTTTTGCAAAGAAGAGAAATATATAGGTTTATTAGGTAGTATAGATTTTTTTAGTTTTTTTCCAATTATAAAATCTGAATTGTTAACTACATTATTATTTGCTACTCTTCTTTCTATAATCTTAATATCACCAACACTAATAATTGAACCTTTTTCTAGTCTTTTATTTAAAACTACAATTTTATGTTTAGGTTTTTTTTTCTTTTTTACTTCTTTAATTTTTTTATTAGTATCTTTTTTCGCAGATGAAATTTTATTTCTTATTATAAAACTCCATTTATTGGGAGAAGAACATGAAATTTTTAACAAGTTAAAATTAGTAGAAATTTTAGAAATTTCAATTTTTTTACAGTCTGGATACTTAATTTCTGGTAAAATTGAAAAGTTTGGTTCAACCTTTTTTTTTTTCAGCCATTCTTCAACTTCTGAAATTATTTGAATTCCACTAATCTGTTTTCCAAATATCTCATTAGGAACAAACAAGAAACATATTAAAATTAATCTTTTAAAAGTCATTAGTTTCCTCCAAAAAAATAAATGTGTTCAGAACTATTCTTCTTTTGAACTAAATTTTTCCCAGGTTTGGTTTTAACCAATTGCATTATATTGTTTAAAGATGGGATTTTAATTTTTTTTCCTGCAAACAAATAATTCGGATTGTTTCTAACAAATGCCTTTTTATTCATCTCAATAATAGAAATTTCAATAATTCTCATATTTAATCCTGTTTTTTTGTAGTATTTGTTTATTATACCACTCAAAGATTCTCCTTCTTTGACTTCATGGGTTACAGAATAATTATTATCTTTTAAAAACGGATTATACATATCGATATTAGAATTACTTATTGTATTAGAACTGTTATGTTCTAATACAACAAAAGGTTCGATGGATAAAACTTCTAAAAAATAAAGGTTTGTTGAGAATAAAGTGACCAATGTTATAATTAATTTTTTCATTTTTTTTCCTTATAGTTACTCTAAAAACCTTATTATTTTACCTTTAAGAAGACTTTTGTCAGTCTTTGGATTTAATGTTTCTAACACAGAATAATCAGGTTGTGCAGAAATAACGCTTACTACAGACCAATCATTCATAGAATTGTCAGGATTATTTGCAGATACTATGCCAATTTTTCCAGTATATAAACCTTGATTTGTTCCTAATCTGGCAACTAATTCTTGATTATTAATTAAAACTTCTGTTTCTAATGGACTACATTTTACCTGATCCATAAGTCTTAAATGAAGTCTTGATAAACTCATTTTAAGGTAATCAATTATCTTATCCAAAGTTACTCTATAAAAACTATCTATATGAGAATATCCTGTTTCATTACCCATATTTAATGAAAAGTTATATTTAATACTATCTAATGGTTTAAAATTTGGTCCCTGAAAAACATCTAACGATACTGAAAACATAACTTCTCTGCTAAATCTGTGAAATCTTGCTTTTCCATAAACTATTTTTATAGTTGGAATAACACTAAATTCACCATGTTTGATGGTTAGAGTATTTTCAGTAATAGCGTTATAATCTAGTTCGTTTGTAGTCTTACTAACATGATTTGGATTAATGTAAAAATTTGATTTATTACTAATTTTTATATCTCTTAATTCACTTATATTTTTATATAATTGATTTGATATTTCCATTGGAAGTAAATTACTCCATGCTGGAAGTTTGCTGGAAACTATAAAATGAGGCTTAAGGTATGAAAGATTAATTATTTTTCTTTGATTACAACTTACATTTGAACCAGTTTCAAGAAGAGCTGCCTGAATTTTTACATTAAAATGTGTATTGTCAGATTTTTCTTCTAGAATTTTGAAGTCTATTATTTCAGATGCTGCCCTTACTACGAGATTTTCTTTTAAATTAGTTTTACTATCAATACTTGAATATCCATCAACTTTAGCTCCTCCTTGGAGACTTGCTAAATATAATGCATCATCTAATGCTCTTTTTCTTGCTGTATTTTCATTACCATCAACAATAACTGCTCTTCCAGTTGTAAATACCATATTTATTGATTTATCTTTAGCTAATAAAAAAGTTGAGCTCATCAATAATATGAAAACTAATAATACCAATAAAATAATATTTTTAACTAAGTTATCAGCTGAATTTATGAGAATTTTTTTCAAAACTGAAACCCTAAATAAACTTTACAAAGACTGAGCTGTTCTAAATAAGTATGCGACCATATCTTGATCTATCTCTAATACAGTTTCATATGTATCAGAACCAGTTGGATTGATTCTAACAGTTCTTGCTCCTCTTATAACCCCAGAAACTATACCCCTAAAAGTATCATTTTGAACCATAAGATCAATTACAGTTGTATTACTATCAACTTTAAGACCATGAATCTGTTCAGCTAACTCTCTTATAGCCGCCATTCTAGCAGCTCTAATTGCCATTAATCTTTTTTGTTCTACACTTTGCCCGGGTTGAGTAGAAACAACAGCATATCCTGTTGCGGTTAGTGTAGGAAAAGTTACAGTAGAAGCATCAAGTATTTCTTTTGTTTTATTTAGTTGAATTGTAGGAGATTCAAAATCGTTATTATCACTAAATCTATTAGGAATTCCAAGATCCGACAAGATTTGATTAGAGCATGACTGAATCATAAAAATAGTTAAAATTACAAGTATTTTTTTCATTATATATCCTTAAAAAAGTTAAACCTTCGTAATTACTGCATATAATATGCCATTTTTCAGGACATAAATTTCAAATATATTTTTAAACATGGCATAGCTGTTGCATCTAAAGTTCATGACTAATTAATTTTTTAATAATTTACAATGAAAGTAGTATAAATGTTATTTTTTAGTTCATATATCAAGATAAAAAGTCAAGTTTTTGACAAAGGAATGGTGTCATGGATTTGGCTATAAATAGTTTTAAAAAATATAACTTAAAGAGTTTAATCAAAACTTTTAGTATCCCTCTCGGAATAATGGTTTTGGTTACAATGATGGTTATTCCTCTTAATCCATTATTCTTAGATTTACTTTTTACTTCTAATTTATTGATTTCTCTTTTAGTTTTAATGGTTGCTCTTCAAGCATTTCAACCTTTAGACTTTTCAAGTTTTCCAACTGTTTTATTGTTTTCAACTGTTTTGAGATTAGGTTTAAATGTTGCGTCTACTCGAGTTATATTAAGTGATGGACATACTGGAACTGATGCAGCAGGAAATATAATTGAAGCTTTTGGTGCTTTCGTTATGTCTGGAAGTTACGTTGTGGGACTTTTTGTATTTACAATTTTAGTGATAATAAATTTAATTGTTATAACTAAGGGAGCAGGAAGAGTTTCTGAAGTTTCTGCAAGGTTTACTCTTGATGCTATGCCTGGAAAACAAATGGCTATAGATGCAGATCTTAATGCAGGAATCATAACTAGTGATGAAGCAAAAGATAGAAGAAAAGAAATTGCTAAAGAAGGCGAGTTTTATGGAGCGATGGATGGTGCATCTAAATTTGTGAAAGGAGATGCAATAGCGGGTATCTTAATATTAGTTGTAAATATTATTGGTGGTTTAATAATTGGAAGTGTTCAGCATGACCTTTCATTAAATGAGTCTGCAGAACTGTATATTTTATTGACAGTTGGTGATGGTTTAGTTGCTCAGATTCCATCATTGCTTCTTGCCTTGGCAACGGCTACAATTGTAACAAGAATCTCTGCTGATGATAAAGATTTATCAGGTCAAATTTCAAGTCAAATGGGATTATCAAGGGCCTGGGTACCAGTTTCAGCTGTGCTTTTTTTATTTGGTTTAGTTCCAGGGATGCCTAATAAATTATTTTTAATTGCAGGTGCTATTTCTGGAGTTTTAGCATGGAAGATGAATAAAAATGATAACACAGAAGAAATTGAACTTAATACGAAAAAAGAAGGAGAAGAAGATACTCCCGAAAAAATAGATATTGATGATGTTTCTGATAACGCAGCTGTTTCACTTGATTTAGGCTATGGAATAATTTCATTGGTAGATTCGGAAGATAAAAAATCTTCTGGACCATTAATAAGTAAAATTACTGGTATAAGAAAACAGGTTTCAAAAGAGTTAGGTTTTGTAATTCCTCAGGTAAGAGTTAAGGATGATTTGTCTTTAGATGCTAATACTTACGTCATTAAAATTGGGCACAGCATTGTAGCTGAGGATAAAATTTTTACCGATAGATTGTTAGCTATGCCAAGTGATGATACTCAAATTAAAATACAAGGTATCGAGGTTAAAGATCCTTCATTTGGGATGACTGCATATTGGATAGAAAAGCACTTAGTTGGAAAAGCAGAGAGTAACAATTATATGATTATTGAGCCAGAAGCAGTAATTGGAACTCATATAAATCAAATATTAATTAAATATGCTGGTGAGTTAATTAGTCAAGATGATGTTCAAGTTTTATTAGATAATTTAACAAAAACTAGTCCACAATTAGTTCAATCAGTAATACCAAAGCTTGTACCACTTCATCATTTAACAATAATTTTAAGAAGTTTATTATCGGAAAGAGTTCCGATAAATGACTTAAAAAAAATACTAGAAGCTCTTTCTAATTTGGCAGAAAAAAAAATGACACCTGAAGAATTATCAGAAGCAGTTAGACCAGCAATTGTATCGTTACTTATACAGAGATTATCAGGAATAAATGAGCCATTAAATGTTAGTACTTTCAATGCTGATTTTGAGCAAATGTTAATTCAAATGTCTCAAAAAAGTAGTTCTGAGGGTTTGTTAATGGATCCTAGTTTAGCAAAACAAATTATTCAATCTATCATGGAAGTTAATGAAAAAATGTCTGCAGAAAATAAAACAGCTGTAGTAGTTACTTCGCCCATTATTAGAAAAGATATGTCTATTTTATTAAGACAACATATAGAAGATATAGTTGTTTTAGCTTTTACAGAATTACCGGAAAATAAAAAAATAAAGGTAATAGCCACCATTGGTGAAAAAATATTAACTCAATCAAAGGAGAGTAAAAATGACAACGCAACTGTTTAAAGCAAAGGATGTTAGAACTGCAATAGGACTAGTAACAGAGGAGTTTGGAGATGAAGCCATTATTTTATCAACAAAAAAAAATAATGGATTAGTGGAAATAGAGGCTTCAAATAATAATGAAGTTATAACTTCTTTTCCAAGAGGAAAAGAGGATAAAAAAGCTTTTTCAAAAATATTTCATAAAAAATTAGAGGAAAAAACATATAGGTTTCCTGAAAATAAAAATTCATCATTAAATTTATCAAATGATCAAGAAAAAAAAATAAATAACTCACTATTTGAAAATAAAACAAATGATGATCTTGATTTTATCAAAAGTGAAATCGTAAAAATGAAAAAAGAAATTAAAAGTATGATTTTAACTGATGAGTCAAGTATCAGTGATAAATTGTCACGCTCAACACCAATTAAATTGAGACAAGATAATTTTTCACAAGATATTATCAGACAATTAAGTTATTGCTATCAAGGCAAAAATTTAGAAGAGGGAAAGGTATCTTTTTTTAGAGAATTAGCAAAAAAACTTTCTAGTTTAGATTTTGAAAGAATATTAAAATCAAAAAATATTTTTGTTTTTGGAAACTCAGGTTCTGGAAAATCTACTTTAGTTGCAAAATTAGCAGCATACATTTCTGATAAAAATAAAACTAAGGATATTAACCTTATTAATGTTTCCCATGCTTCAACGAACCATTCAGAAGTTCTAAGAGGCTATAGTAGAGTATTGGGTTTTAAAATGAGTGATATTAAAAATTTTAACTTTCAAGAAAATATTAATTCCGAAGATAATATTGAAAAAGTAAATATTTTTGATTTTTCAAATGATATGAACTTTAGTATGCAAAAAATAAATGAGATAAAAAAGAATTATAAAGATTTTGAATTCTGTTCTATTTTAGCTTTGCAAAGTGGTTCAAATTCTGCAATGATTAAAAATATTTGGTCTCAAGTTTCAGACATAAAACCAATGATTGCATTGACTAAATTAGATGAGTGTTGGACAGGTGCTGAAGAGTTATCAGCTCTTGCGAATATTAAAGCAAGAATTGGGCTTGTCACTGGTACCAGGGTAATTATAGATTCTATATTGCCTGCAGATGAACACTCTTTGACTAAATATATGAAGGAAAATTTTCAAGGTGAATGATACAATAGCCGTTACAAGTGGAAAAGGCGGAGTAGGAAAAACTACAGTTTCTGTTAATTTGTCCATAGCTTATAAGTTGCTTCTAAACGATGTTTTATTATTAGATACAGATTTAGGCATGGCTAATTCTCATGTTTTATTGGGAGTTAACCCTGAATATAATCTTTCAAATGTTCTTAATGGTAGTAAAAAAATAAATAGTGTAGTAGTAAATACTGACTCAGGAATAAAACTTGTATCTGGAGGTTCAGCAACTTCAGATCTTTTAAATCTAAGTAATGAAAAAAGATTTGGTTTGCTAAATGAAATTGATAAATATCTTGCCGATTTTGAAAAAGTGAAGCTGATTGTTGATGTTGCTGCAGGTGCAGAGGACAACACAGTTGTTTTTGCTAATGCTTGTGGAAGAATAGTTGTTGTAATCGTTGGAGAACCAACAAGCTTTGTTGATTCTTATTCTTTGATTAAAACAATTAATCAAAAATCTTCTTTTAAAAACTTTTGTCTAATAGTTAATCAAGTTGATGATAAAAAAAATGCGAAAGATTTATTTGAAAGGTTTCAAAAAATTACTTCAAAATTTCTTGATATTAAATTGCACTATGTGGGTTATATTGAACAATCGAGAAAAATAAAACAATCAATTGTTGAGAGAAAACCTATTTTAGTTTCTGATCCAAAATCTGATATTTCAATGAATTTTTTAAAAATCGCGACAGAAATTTTAAAAACACCAAAAAATGAATGGGGTGGATTAAGTTTTTTAACTGGAAATAAAAAAAGAGCTTAAAAATAAAATGACTTCGTATTTTAAATCTGACCCAATTCAAAAATTAATTGAGGATAACCTTGATCTTGTCAAAAAAGTTGCATGGCAAATACATGGGAAAGTTAGAGGGATTGTTGAAATTGAAGATCTTATTCAACAAGGAATGGAAGGTTTAATTCACGCCGCACAGAAATATACCCAAAAAGATGGTGTTGATTTTAATCAATATGCCTATCTGAGGGTAAGAGGTTCAATAATTGATTATTTAAGGAAAAATTCTAATTTATGTAGGACTACTATAAAAAAAAAACAAGAATTTGATCATTCTTTTCAAGAACTACAATCTAAATTGAATAGAGAGCCTAAGGTTTCAGAGTTAATTAATGAATTGAATATTACAAACGAAGAATACAATTATTGGACTACGGCATTTCAAGCTAATAAAGTACAGAGTATAGATGCAGTTTATGATGAGTTTTCTATTTTATTTGCTTCAAATAGTTCAAATCCTGAGGAATTGGCTGATGATAATGAAATTAAAGAAGTTTTAAAGGAAGCTTTAAAAGAGCTTAATCAAAGAGAGGCTTTAGTCACTCAATTATATTACGTTGAAGAATTAAATGTATATGAAATTGCTGAAATTTTAGAGATAAGTACTGGAAGGATATCTCAGATTAAAAAATCTATAATTGTAAAACTAAGAAAAATAGTTAATGAGAAAATTGGAAAATAATTGGAAAGAGCTTGATAAAATAATTTTAAATATTTTATCTGCAGAATATATTTTTAATTCCAGTAAAAGTAAAGTTTCTTTAAACTGTGGGTTTGAAAATTTAAATAAAGGAAGATGTATTGTTAATATAGACAAGTCTATAAGAGGAAGTAAAAATCAAATACTTATTTTTTCAGATAAAGCATTAATGAAACTTAATATATTTTATGATTCTAAAAATTATGAAAAAGTATTAAGTTGGTTAAGCTCTAGGACAGGAAGGAAGAATAAATTGTCTGTTTTTTTATCTAAGGGTTTATTAGTTAATTCAGGTGGATATTTATATATTAAAAAAAACACAGAATTAGAAGTTAAAAGCATAGAATGGTTAATACCACTTATATGACTAACTTATTAATCTTTTAATAGTGTCTGTATCTGTTTGCATAAGCTTAGAACAACCAGAAAAAGCTTGTTGTGTTCTTAACATTGTAACTAACTCATTAGTTATATCTGTATTTGATTTTTCAAGTGCACCAGGAAGAAGTTTTCCGAGTTGATTAGTGTTAGGATAACCTATTTGAGCAATTCCACTTTCAGGTGTTTCTTGAAAACTTGATGTGCCAATATTCTGTAAACCATGTTCATTTACAAAATCCGCAATTTGAATTCTTCCAGCTTGAATAGTTGTGTCTAGTCCATATGTTGCTTCTATAATCCCATCAGGTCTTACCCTTAATTCTGAAACGACCAGTGGATCACCACTTTCGTTTTTTAAACTCATTGGTACATTAATAGAAGAGTTTAATGCACCAGGAATACCATCTGTATAACTCTGACCCAGAACTGGAAGACCTTCAGTATTCACAAGGTTACCTAGTCTATCTAGTTGAAATGAACCATCTCTTGTATATTTAAAGCTATCAAGACCTGCTTCTGCTCTTCCTATGGGTGCTCCTAATATAAAGAAACCTTCACCCATTATCGCTAAATCTAGACTTCCATTTGTCTGTTGAAATGAACCTTGAGCAAAAGACTGCCTTGGTTTTATATTTTTAACTCCCATTCCAGTAGCTTTTTCAGTGGAATTATTATGCTGTGAAAAATATAAATCCTCAAACTGTGCCTCGCTTCTCTTAAATCCATTAGTTGATGCATTTGCAATATTATTAGAAATGACCGCTAAATCTTTTCCGGTAGCATTAAGTCCAGATTTTATAATTGAAAACATTGTCATGAAAAAATTACAGCAAATTATATGCCAAATTTTTTTGTTTTTAATTTTCAATATTGAGTTTCTTATATAAGTTAGTATTTTATAGATGTGGGCGGATAGCTCAGCTGGGAGAGCAATTGCTCGACACGCAATAGGTCGCAGGTTCGATCCCTGTTCCGCCCACCATTAATATATTTTTTTTCATAGTTTTATTTAAATTTTATTAGATTATATTTACATAATGTTAATTAGGGTAAAAATATGAAAAGAAGAAGTTTTTTAAAAAAAAGTATAAAATCTTCTCTTGCTGGTGGACTAGCAGCCTCAGCTTTATTTTTTCCTAATATTGTTAAATCGAAAAAAAAACATACTTGGGTTGCAGTCTCAGCTTTTGATAAAGCTGGTATTTTAGGAAGAGCTTTTGAAAAACTATGTGAACAAATTACAAGAATTTCTAATGGAGATTTAACTATAAGATTATTTCATGCTAATGAATTAGTTGGAGCTTTTGAATCATTTGATGTTGTACAAAGTGGAACTTGTCAATTAGGGTTTGGTTCTCCATATTATTGGACAGGTAAGTCTGAAGCAATGACATTCTTCTCTGGCATTCCTTTTGGACTAAATTTTCAAGAAATGACTGCATGGTATTATCATGGAGATGGATTAAAATTAGCAAATAAAGTTTATAATCAATTTAATTTAAAGTTTTTTCCAGCCGGCAATACTGGAAATCAGATGGGTGGGTGGTTTAATAAAAAAATAATGGATGTAAAAGATTTTAAAGGATTAAAATTTAGGATGCCAGGTTTAGGAGGAGAGGTTTTAAAAAGTTATGGAACAAATGTTGTGTTACTTCCTGGTCCAGATGTAGTTCCTGCGATTTCTTCCGGAACAATTGATGGAACTGAATGGATAGGTCCAGCAGCAGATTTAGGTAAGGGACTACATCAAATTTGTAAGTATTATTATTATCCTGGATGGCATGAACCTGGGACTTGTTTAGAGGCATTTATTAATCTAGATGCTTGGAATCAATTGGATAATGATTTAAAAAGATTAGTGAAATTATCATGTGAAGGATCAAATTCACAAATTGCATCAGAATTTTTTATTAGAAATTCTTTTGCTATTAAAAAGTTAAAAGATGAGTTTAAAGTTGATTTTGTAAGATATACAGATTTGACATTAAAACTTCTAAAAAGAAAGTCAGATGAAGTCGTTTTTGATATTGCAAATAAAAATAAATTATCTAAAGAAGTAGTTGAAAATATTATTGAGTTTAGAAAACTTGCAATGTTCTGGTCAAACTACTCAGAAAAAGATTTTTTATCAGCAAGAAATAGTTAATTTAGTTTATTTGGAAGCCAAGTAACTATTTGTGGAAAATTATATAAAATTATAATTAGAATTAGTTGTAATAAAATAAATGGACCAACGCCTTTATATATATTTGACGTTTTAATTTTATCAGATGCAACTCCACGAAGATAAAATAATGCGAATCCAAATGGGGGTGTTAGAAAACTAGTTTGAATATTTACTGCTATCATTATTCCTAGCCAAATAGGGTCAAAGCCCATAGAAATTAGAGCAGGGCCAACTATTGGTATTATTACAAATATGATTTGAAGAAAATCAAGAAAAAATCCAAGTACAAATATTGTTAGCATAACCACGAGTAAAGAAAAAAAAGGACCTCCAGGAATATTAGTTAAGAAGTCCTCAATCATCCTATCACCTCCATAACCTCTAAAAACTAATGAAAAAAGTGAAGCTCCTATTAGAATAAAAAAAACCATACAAGTTATTTTCATAGTTTCGTTAGAAACAGTATTTATAATAGTCAAATTTATTTTCTTATTTAAAGCAATTATTATAGAGCCAAGTGCTCCTAATGCTGCAGCTTCAGTAGGTGTTGCAATTCCAAAAAGAATAGAACCAAGAACAATGATAATTAAAGAAAGAGGAATAATAATTATTTTTAAAATTTTAAATGTAGAAATATTCTCACTATTATCAATATTAGGTATAGGAAAAATTTCAGGTTTTATTATTGAATATATAAAAATCCAACTCCCGTATAATAATACTAAAAAAAGTCCAGGAAAAATGGCACCAGCAAATAGGTCAATGCTACTTACTGGATTAGGAGCCAATTCACCTACAATTTGTGCTGCTTGTTCATTAGCACCTTGCAAAATATCGGCTAAAAGAACTAATACTATTGAAGGTGGTATTATTTGACCTAATGTTCCGCTAGCACAAATTATTCCAGTTGAAATATTTTTATCATAACCCCATTTTATCATTAGAGGTAATGATAAAACGCCCATAGTCACAACCGTTGCACCCACGATTCCAGTTGAAGCAGCCATTAGCATTCCTACAAATAAAGTTGAATAAGCTAACCCGCCCTTTTTTTTTCCCCACAACTTTCCAAGATTTCCAAGTAAAGAATCTGCTATTCCTGATTTTTCCATCATAACTCCCATAAATATAAAAAGAGGAACTGCTATTAATGTCTCATTTGTTACGATGCTAAAAATTCTGTTAGGCAATACTCCAAGTAAAGCCATTGGAAATAAACCATATAAATAACCAACAAACGCAAATAAAATTGCAGTTCCAGATAAAGTTAATGCTACCGGAAAACCTAAAATAAGGAAAATAGCAAGACAAAAAAATAAAGAAATTGCAAAAAATTCGTGACTAATTATTTCCATTTTTCTTCAATAAGATTTTTAAAATTCCATTGATTACCTGAATAAATAAAGAAATTCCTAAAACAAGGATTAAGAATTTAACAATATAAATTGCTGGCAAACCACCTGTTTCTTTTGAAGATTCATTTAAAAGAAAAGATCTTTCAAAAAATGGATAACCTTTAGTAATTAAAAGCAAACAAAAAGGAACACTAAAAAGTAATGACCCCATTAAATTAATAACTTTTTTATAATTTCTAGAAGCGTTTCTATAAAGTAAATCTATTCTAACATGACCATCATACTTTAAAGTATAAGCTATACCTAATAAAATAATTGAAGAATGGGTCCAAATATAAAGATCTTGTAACCATGTAAAACCCAAAGAAAAAAAATATCTCATTATTACTGATATAGATATTATTAAAATTAGTAATGGGATTAAAAAACTAGATAAAATACCAAAGAAATTAATTAAGCTATTAATTTTATTTTGTATTATATTAAATAATTTCATCATTAAAGTTATATTCGAATATGATTAGTTGACTTTCCAAAGAAAAAGCCATAAAAATTAATTTTTATAAGTAACTCAGTATAGACATGAAAGTTTTAAGATCAATCAAATCTGCTAAATTAAGACATCGAGATTGTAGAGTAGTTAGGAGAAAAGGCAGAATTTATGTAATCAATAAAACTGATGCTAGGTTTAAAGCTAGACAAGGTTAATTTATTTTAGCAATTCTAAGATTATTTGTAGAACCTGGGACTCCTATTGGAGCTCCTGCTGTTATGACTACACTGTCTCCTTTTTTAACTATTCCTTCCTTTTTTGCTAATTCACATGCATTTTCAATCATTCCAGAAAAGCTTTTTGGCTCTTGTGCATGAATTGTATGAACTCCCCATATTAGGGCTAATTGTCTAGATGTAAGTCTTTCAGGAGATAAGCCTATAATAGGAACTGATGGCCTTTCTCTAGAGGCTCTTATTGCAGTTGTTCCAGATCTAGTGTAAGTGAAAATTGCTTTTGCAGAAACAGTTTTTACAACTTGAGAGGCAGCGGAACTGATAGCGTCTGAAGTTGTTTGTTCTAAATTAACTTTCTTACTATCTAAAGTTTGTCTGTATGAGATATCACCTTCAACACCTCTAATTATCCTATCCATTATTTTTACTGAATCAATAGGATATTTACCTGCTGCAGTTTCTGCAGAGAGCATTAAACAATCAGCACTGTCAAAAACAGCTGATGCAACATCTGAAGCTTCAGCTCTTGTTGGAGATGGAGAATTTACCATTGAATCAAGCATTTGAGTTGCAACAACAACTGGTTTTCCATAATTTCTGCATGTTTGAACTAGTTTTTTTTGAATAATAGGCACTTCCTCAGGTGGCATCTCAACACCTAAGTCTCCTCTTGCAACCATTGCCGCATCAGAATGATAAAGTATTTCGTCCATTTTTTCTATAGCTAATGGTTTTTCAAATTTCGACATTATTGCCGTTTGATTTCCTATCAACTTTTTCAATTTAATTATATCTTGAGCTTTTTGAACAAAAGATAAGGCAATATAGTCTAGACTGAGGTCTAAGCATAGTTCAAGATCCTTCAAATCTTTTTTTGTAAGAGGTGACATTTTTATTAATGTTTTAGGGATATTAACTCCTTTATTATCAGAAATTTTTCCACCATTAATTACTTCAGTTTCAATTTTATCTGGAGAAACTTTTTTAACTTGGAGTTTAATTTTTCCATCATCAATTAAGATTTCAGTATCTTGTTTGACAGAACTAAAGATTTCTGGATGCGGTAAAAAAACTCTTTTTTGATTTCCAAGTTCAGGATTTAAATCCAGTATAAATTTTTCATTTTCTTTTAAAATAAAAAAAGACTTTTTAAATTTACTTATTCTTATTTTAGGACCTTGCAAATCTCCTAATATAGCTATAGGTCTTCTAATCCTTTTTTCATACTGCCGAATATGAAAAACTTTTTTTCTTTGGTCTAAGTGGGTGCCATGACTAAAATTTAATCTGAATATGTCTGCACCAGCTTTAAATAATGAATGAATTTTTGAAGGTGAAGAGGATGCTGGGCCCAATGTTGCAATAATTTTTGTGTTTCTTTCCCTCAGCATGGTTTATATTATCATAAATTAAGAATTTTTAAATTGTGTTAATTAAAAATAAAAAAGCTTTCACTTTTTTTGATTATAGAAATGCAGATTTGGATTTAAATAAAGAAATATTATTTATTTGTGATCATTCATCAAATTTTATTCCAAAAAAGTATAAAAAACTTGGGTTAAAGAAAGAAGTTATTAATTCTCATATTGCATGGGATATTGGAGCTAAAGAATTAACATTAAAATTGTCTAAAAATATGAATGCTTGTTGTTTTTTTTCTAATTTTTCTAGACTTTTAATTGATCCAAATAGAAAAATAGATGACGATGATTTGATAATTAGAAACTCTTTTGGTCAATTCATACCAGGCAATGAAAAATTATCTAATTTAGAAAGAGAAAATAGGATTAATTTTTTTTATGATAAGTATCACAATAATTTAGAAAGAATTATAAAAGAAAAATTTTTATCTCCAAAAACACTTTATCTAATTTCTATCCACAGTTTTAATAGAAAAATTGGAAAATATTTAAGACCAAACGAAGTTGGATTACTTTGGCATAAAGATATGTCAATTATGATTCCATTAAAAAAAGAACTCGAAAAGTTAAAAATTAGTGTTGGAAACAATAAACCATATTCTGGTTTTCACTATAATTATACCTTAGATAGACATTCATTAAAAAAATCATTCAAAAATATTTGTATAGAAATTAGAAACGATTTGATTTGTGATGAAAAAGGAATTAAAAAATGGAGTAACCTTTTAAATTTAACTTTAAATAAAGCATTGAATGAAAAAAATAGATGAAATTTCAAAAACTCAATTAGAGGCTGCAACTTTTAGAAGATTAATTGAACACCTAAAGAAAAATACAGATCTTCAGAATATTGATTTAATGAATTTAGCTGGTTTTTGTAGAAATTGTCTTTCTAGGTGGATGGTGGAAGAAGCCGATAAAATGAAGATTAAATTAGATTATGAGCTCTCAAGAGAAAAAATTTATGGTATGCCTTATGCCAAATGGAAAGAAAAATACCAAAGACCGATTAAAAAATGAGGATTTTACTAACTGGTGTTGCAGGATTTATTGGATTTCACGTTGCCAAATCACTTCTACAAAAAAAACATACTATAATTGGTATTGATAATTTAAATGATTATTATGATGTAAAGTTAAAATTAAATAGACTTAAAATTCTAAAAAAATTAGAGAGATTTTTTTTTATTAAATCTGATATTCAAAATAAAAAATTAATAAAAAATAAAAAAATAATTCAATTTAAAATCGATTGTGTAATCAATTTAGCTGCTCAAGCTGGAGTAAGACATTCATTAAAAGATCCTTATTCTTATATAGATTCAAACGTAATGGGGCAATTAAATGTATTAGAAATAGCTAAGAAACAAAAAATAAAAAAATTTATTTATGCTAGTTCATCATCAGTTTATGGAGGAAATAAAAAACTTCCATTTTCTATAGAACAAAGAGTAGATAATCCTGTTTCACTTTATGCAGCTTCAAAAAAATCTACAGAACTTTTAGCTGAGTGTTATTCAAAACTTTTTAAAATACAGTGTATCGGTCTGAGGTTTTTTACTGTTTATGGACCTTGGGGTAGACCTGATATGGCAACATTTATTTTTACAAAAAACATCTTAGAAAATAAAAAAATTGATATTTTTAATTTTGGTAAAATGAAGAGAGATTTTACGTATATAGATGATATAGTAAGTGGCGTTGAAGGTGCAGTAAATTATAAAATCAACAAAAAATCATTACATAATATATATAATCTTGGTAATAGTAATTCTGAGAATCTTTTGGATTTTATTGGTTTAATTGAAAAAAATTTAGGTATTAAATCAAAAAGAAATTTTTTACCTCTCCAAGCTGGAGACGTTCCAGAAACATTTGCAGATATAGAAAATAGTAAAAAAGATTTAAATTTTTTTCCTTTGACTAAGATAAAAAATGGGATACCTAAATTTATTAAATGGTATAAAAATTACTATGATTTAGAATAGAGCTGTTCTATTTTTTTCTTATAGTATTTTAAAATCTCATTTCTCTTAATTTTTAATGTTTGAGTTAATAAACCTTTTTCGTATGTAAATTCACTATTAATTATTATATATTTTCTTATCTTTTCTGGTAAATTAAGTTTTTTATTTATATTATTAATAATTTTTTTAATATATTCATTCGAGAAACTTTCTTTCAGAACTAATAAAGCAATTATATAAGGCTTATAGTTTCCAAATACCGCTGCTTGGATTATTTCATCTTGCGCAATCAGTAGATTTTCAATTTTTTGTGGCGAAATATTTTCACCTCCAGATGTTACGATTAGGTCTTTTTTTCTTCCGTTAATAATTAATCTATTCTTAGAATCAAAATAACCCAAATCACCAGTATGAAGCCAACCATTTCTAATAGTTTTTTTTGTTAAACTTTTATTATTCCAATAACCTAACATGACATTTTTCCCTTTAACTAAGATTTCATCAGAGTTTGAAATTTTAATAGTTACTCCTTTTACTGGGGGACCAACTGTTTTTGTATTATTTTGTTTAATATTATTACAGCTTATTAATGGTGCTGCTTCAGTTTGACCATAACCTTGTAAAATACAACATCCCATATTCAAGAAAAAATTTCCAATATTAGGATTTAGTGCCGCACCACCAGATACAAATGTTTTAAGTTTTCCACCAAAGATTTTTTTAATTTTATTTCTAATTAAAAGTTTTAAAATAATATTAAAAAAAAATTCTATGAGATTAAGTTTTTTCTTTCTTTCCTTTTCACCTAAGTTAATTGTTTGATTAAAAAGAAACTTGAAAATTATATTTGAATTTTTAAATTTAGAATTTATTTTTTTATAAATATTTTCATATAATCTTGGTACTGCTGTAACCAATGTTGGTTTAACCTCAATAAAATCCTTATTTATTTTATCAAGAGAATTACAATAATATATTTTAGCGTTTATACTCAAAGGAAAATAAAGTCCAGCCATCCTTTCATAAGAGTGTGATAGCGGTAAAAAAGAAAGAAACTTTTCTTGATTTATATTTAATTCTTTTAGCAAATGATATGCTGCTTCAAGGTTATGAATGATTGATCCATGAGTTAATACAACTCCTTTAGGATTTCCACTAGTTCCAGAAGTATATATAATTGAACAAATATCACTTTTCTTCAGACGAGGTAATCTAAATGTTCCTTGAGAAATATTAATTTTTTTTATGGAAAAAAATCCAGGAGTATCTTCAATAAATAAAATTTTATTTTTTAATTTCTTAAATATTTCTAAATTTTTTTTGTATATAGAAATATTTTCAAGAATTATAACGCTAGGTTTACTATCTTCTAAAATAAATTTATTATCATTTATATTATTCGTAGAAAAGCTTGGTACAGTTATTGCCCCAACCAATAAAATAGCCATATCGCTTGCAAACCACTCTATGCAATTGTTACTTATTAGCATAACTCTATCATTTTTAGAAATTTCATTTTTTAATAGAAAAGAAATAATTTTTTTTATTATGTTATTTAATTCAAGATAAGTGTGTTCCTCCCAATCACTATTTTGTTTTGAATATAAAAATCCCTTTTTGGGATTGTTTTTTAATTGGATTTTGAAAAAATCACATAAATTTGAAATTTTTTTATAATCTATTATATTTAATTTTTGTTCCATTTTATAATTATAAAACATTCTTTAAAAGAAGTTGAGTGCTAACATATGAAAGTTAAAAATTTACCAGTTTGGGATCTATCAGATTTTTATCCTTCATTTGATTCTGATGAATTAAAAAGTGATATAAAATCAATAAATACAAATGTTATTAACTTTTCAAAAAAATATAGAGGAAAACTGTCAAGTTCTCTTAAAAAGTTAGATTTAATTATATCTGAGTACGAAAAAATAGAAGAAATTATTGTTAAGATAAAAAGCTATATCTATCTTTATTATTGTACAGACCAATTGGATCAAAAAATAAGTACTTTTTATCAGAAAACGCAAGAAAAAATAAACAATATTGAGTCTCATCTTCTATTTTTTCCTCTTGAGATAAATAAAATAAATGAAAAGTATGTCGATGGTATTAGCAATCTAAAATATGGTCATTGGGTTAAAATTCAAAGAAAATTTAAAAAATATCAAAAAAATGAGTCTATTGAAAAATTATTACTAGATAAGTCAATTACCAGTTCAAATTCATGGATAAGACTTTTTGATGAAACCATGGCACGTTTGAGATTTGAGATAAATGGAAAGAAATTAAATGAAAGTCAAATACTAGATTTAATCTCATCCAATAATAATAAAAAAAGAGAAAAAGCTGCTAAATCTTTTGGCAAAACTTTGAAAAAGAATATTCATTTGTTTTCATTAATAACTAATACCTTATCTAAAGATTTACAAATCGAAAATTCTTTAAGAGGATTTAAGAATTGTGATTCATCAAGACATTTAAGCAATCAAGTTGAACCTGAAGATGTAGAATGTCTTGCAACAACTGTTAAAAAAAATTATAAAAATCTTTCCCACAGATATTACAAATATAAAGCTAGGATATTCGGAGTAAAAAAATTAAATTATTGGGATAGAAATGCTCCTTATCCTGAACAGGAAAAAAATAATGTTGATTGGGAAACTGCAAAAAAGATAGTATTAAGAGCATATTCAGATTTTGATACTCAAATTGCAAATATTGTAGAGTTGTTTTTTAAAAATTCGTGGATTCATGCCCCAGTACTAAGTGGTAAAACTTCTGGAGCATTTTCCCATCCTACTGTTCCATCTTGTCATCCATATATATTATTGAATTATCAAAATAAAGTAAGAGATGTAATGACCTTAGCTCATGAACTTGGTCATGGTGTTCATCAATATCTTGCAAATGAAAAAGGGTTGTTGCTTTCTAATACCCCGCTTACATTAGCAGAAACTGCAAGTGTTTTTGGAGAAATGCTTGCCTTTAAATCAATATTAAAAACTACTAAGTCTGTTAAACAAAGAAAAATGGTATTACGTTCTAAAGTAGAAGATATGCTTAATACTGTAGTTAGACAAATAGCATTTTATGAATTTGAAAAAGAATTACATTTAAAAAGAGCAGACGGGGAATTATCTGTGGATACTATTAATAATATTTGGCTAAAAACTCAGAAAGAAAGTTTAGGTGATTCAGTAAAAATCTATGGAGATTACAAGTATTTTTGGTCTTACATTCCTCATTTTATTCATTCACCATTTTATGTTTACGCATATGCATTCGGGGATTGTTTAGTTAACTCTCTTTATGCTAAATATGAAGAAAATTATCCAAATTTTAATAAAAAATATATAAAATTATTAAAAGCAGGTGGTTCACAAAATTACTCGGATTTATTGAAGGTTTTTAATTTAAATCCAAAGGATCTAGACTTTTGGCAAAGTGGTCTTAATATAATTAAAAAATTAATAGATGATCTGGAGCAACTAGGTTAACGTACATATTTTAAAAAAATTTGATGATAAAATTAGCTATACCAACCGAAGTAATTGATTTTGAAAACAGAGTAGGAATAACACCTGACTGTATTAGTTCATTAACGAAGATGGGATTGAATGTTTTTATTAAAAAGGGAGCAGGGAATTTATCATCTTTTAGTGATGATTTATATATTAAATCTGGTGCAAAAGTTTGTAAATCAGATAATGAATTATACAAGGATGCGAATATAGTTGTTAAAATACAAAGACCAGTTAAAAAAACAAACATAGATGAATTTAAATTTCTTCAACCTGGAATGAATATTTTAAGTTTAATTTATCCTAACAAATTTAAGATAGAATTCGATTTAATGAAGAAAAAAAAATTAAATGTTTTTGCGATGGAGTTAATGCCAAGAATTTCCAGAGCACAGAGTATGGATGTTTTATCATCGCAAAGTAATTTAACTGGATATAAAGCGGTAGTAGATGCCGCTAGTATATATAACAAAGCTTTTCCACTTATGATGACTTCAGCAGGTACAATTGCCCCAGCTAAAATACTTATTATTGGAGCTGGTGTTGCTGGGCTTCAAGCAATTGCAACTGCAAGAAGACTTGGTGCAGTGGTTTTTTGCTTTGATGTTAGGAAAGCCACAAAGGAACAAGTTGAGAGTTTAGGTGGTAATTTTATTGCAGTTGAGGAGAATGATACTGGTGAAACTGAATCTGGATATGCCAAAGAAATGAGTGCTAAATATAAAAAAAAGCAAGCTATTCTTTTGGAAGAAAATATAAAAAAAATGGATATTGTTATAACTACTGCATTAATTCCCGGCAAACCAGCGCCAAAAATAATAACAAAGAAAATGATTCAAAGTATGAAATCTGGAAGTATTATAATGGATTTAGCATCTGAGTTTGGAGGAAACTCTGAATTAACAAAGCATGGCCAAACAATAGATTTTCAAAAAGTTAAAATAATTGGTCCAGTAAATTTAGCTTCTTCTGTATCTCAAGATGCATCAAGACTATATTCTAAAAATATTTTAAATTTTCTAAATAACTCCTGTACTGAAGGAAAATTTTTAGACTTTAATTGGGAAGATGAATTAGTAAAAGGTACATGTTTATTAAAAAATGGAAAACAAACTAAAAAGGAAGTATAAGTTATGGAAACAATTGATCCGACGTTAACATTAGTAATTATTTTTGTTCTAGCATGCATGGTTGGTTATTATGTTATTTGGGGAGTAACTTCGGCATTACACTCTCCATTAATGGCTGTAACAAATGCAATTTCGAGTGTGATAATTGTTGGTGCAATAATCGCAGCAGGCCCAGATGAGAAAAATTTTTCATCAATAATGGGATTTCTTGGGATTATACTGGCTTCGGTTAATATCTTTGGAGGCTTTGTAGTTTCTCATAGGATGTTATCTATGTTCAAAAGAAAAATTAAAAAAGAAGAAAAAAACAAATGAGTGCAAATTTAACAGCAATAGCTTATTTAATTTCGGCAATATTTTTTGTATTAGCACTAAATGGTCTTTCAAATCCAGATAGTGCTAGAAGAGGTAATTTATTTGGAATTATTGGGATGCTTATTGCTATACTAACAACCTTTTTAAGTCCGAATGTAAATTCTTACCCAATGATTTTACTTGGAATCTTGATAGGAGGAACAATTGGAACGTTTATAGCGCTTAAGATTGAAATGACATCTTTACCTGAACTTGTTGCAGCTTTTCATTCTCTAGTGGGTTTAGCTGCAGTATTTGTTGCTTCAAGTGCTCTATATGCTCCAGAAACTTATGGAATTACTTATCAAGGAAATATTAAGACATCAAGTTTGGTAGAAATGGCAATAGGAGTTGCGATCGGTGCTGTTACATTTACTGGTTCAATTATAGCTTTCTCAAAATTACAAGGTCTAATGAGCGGGGCACCTATAGTTTTTCGTGGGCAACATGCATTAAATCTTTTAATTGGAATTTCATTAGTTTTTTTAGTTATTTTATTTACCAATACCGAATCTAAATCTATATTTTGGGTTATTGTATTATTATCATTTCTTTTAGGTATTTTACTTATTATTCCAATTGGTGGAGCAGATATGCCAGTAGTTGTTTCAATGCTTAATTCATATTCAGGCTGGGCAGCAGCAGGTATAGGATTTACATTAGAAAATCATTTACTTATAATCGTAGGATCTTTAGTTGGAGCTTCAGGTGCAATCCTAAGTTATATTATGTGTAAGGGAATGAATAGATCATTTTTTAATGTAATACTTGGTGGATTTGGAGTTGAAGAGGGTAGTAACCAGTCTGGTAAAAAAGAAGAAAGACCTGTTAAACAAGGAAGTGCAGAAGACGCAGCTTTTATTTTAAGTAATGCTAATTCTGTTATCATTGTTCCAGGATATGGAATGGCAGTTGCTCAAGCTCAACATGCTCTCAGAGAAATGTGTGATCTACTCAAAAAGTTGGATGTTAGCGTTAAATATGCAATTCATCCCGTAGCAGGAAGAATGCCCGGTCATATGAATGTTTTACTAGCAGAAGCTAATGTTCCTTATGATGAAGTTTTTGAATTAGAAGAAATTAACAGTGACTTTTCAAATACAGATGCTGTTTTAGTTATAGGAGCCAATGATATAACAAATCCTTCAGCCAAAACAGACAAAACAAGTCCAATATATGGAATGCCTATCCTTGATGTGGAAAACGCAGGAACTGTTCTGTTTATTAAAAGGTCTATGGCTTCAGGTTATGCTGGAGTACAAAACGAACTTTTTTTTAAGGATAATACTATGATGTTATTTTCTGACGCAAAAAAAATGGTGGAGAACATTAGCAAAAATATTGATTAAAAGCCTTCAAATTCAATTTTTTTTCTTAAGAGTTTTTTAAATCTTCTTGTTGATTCATTCAACAGTCTTGCTTTTTTTTCTGAAGGCTTTTCATAAGCCCTTCTTTGTTTCATTTCTCGAAAAACTCCTTCACGCTGCATCTTTTTTTTCATTGCGCGCATTGCTTTTTCGATATTATTATCTTTCACGTGAACCCTAATTATTTTATTTCTCCTTTAATTAATTTGTTTTAAGTTATATAAAAAAAAACTAATGTAAACCTTTTTTTAAAGAATGAATGTATAAAGAATCTTTTAAAAAACAACTAGTTTTAGAAACAATAAAAAATTTTTCTAAAACTAGTTCATTTGAGAATGCTTTAAAAAACTCTTTAAAAAAGATTAATGTTCCCAGTCAAGATTGGAAAAGAATAGAAAAATTTCATTTTCCTAATGGATTTCAAAATTTAATAGAAGAGTTTAATAAAATTATAAATTACAAATTAAATAAAAAAAAACTAAATTTAAATAAAATGGGTGTGAGTGAAAAAATTTCTTTTTTAGTTCAGTCTAGAATAACTATTAAAAGTGAATATAAACAATCTTTTAAAAATATAATTTTGAATATGATACGACCTAAAAATATATATTTCTCTAATAAATTACTTTTCAAAATTTCAGATGAAATATGGTTTTTAAGCGGAGATAGTTCGTTAGATTTTAATTATTACTCTAAAAGGCTAATATTGATGAAAATATATTTTTTAACCATAGTTTTTTGGTTAAAAGATAAAAGTTCAAATAATGAGAAAACTTTTATATTTTTACAAAAGCAAATAAAAAATGTTTCTAAAATTGGAAAGTATAAATTTTTAATAAAAAGCTTTATTAATAAATTTTCTAAATAAGTTTTTTTAATTTAGTAAAGTGTCCCATTTTTCTTTTTGGTTTAACTGATTCTTTAAAATAGTCGTAAAACTTATATTTTTGACTTATTTCTTTAATGTTATTGTACTCATTTCCTAGTATATTTTTCATTATAGCTCCAGAAAAAATCTCTGGATTATGAATTTTCAAACCAGAAATAGCTAGGATAAGATTATCAAATTGATTGTAATTACAACAATCTAAGGTCCAATGTCCTGAGTTATGAGGTCTGGGTGCTAATTCATTTATATATATTTCTTCATTTTCAAGAATAAACATTTCTACAGCTAAAACACCTATTATTTTTAATCTTTTGGTTATATGTATTGCATAATCTATTGCTTTTTTCTGTGTTTTTTTAGAAAGTTTTGATGGAAAATGCGATGATATCAGAATACCTTTTTTATGAATATTTTCTACAGGAGGATAAATTTGAATTTCACCTTTTGTGTCTCTTGAAATGATGACTGATATTTCTTTTTTAAAATTAACTACTTTTTCAGCTATATAGTTTTTAATACTTAAATTTTTAAAATTACCAATATTTTTGCTGCTAATTTTATGTTGATTTTTACCATCATATCCAAATGTGCATGATTTAATTATAATATTTTTATTAAACTTATTAAATGCTTCTTTAAGTTCATCATAATTTTCTATTTTGTAATACGGAGTTGTTTGTATGTTTTGTAAGGAGTTTAAAAATTTTTTTTCTTTAATTCTGTTTTGAGCAATTTCTATTGAGGATGCTATTGGTCTAAGTTTATTTTTTTTATCAATTAAATTTAATGTTTTTATAGGAATATTTTCAGTTTCAACAGTTACCATATCTACACTATCACAAAATTTTTCAATTTTTTTTAAATCTTGAAAACTACCGTAAAAAAAATGATCACAAAACTTTTCGGCACTACATTGACGAGATTCAGAATAAACAGAAATTTTTTTTTTAAACCTTTTAGCTGCAAGGCATAAAAACATTCCAAGCTGACCTCCACCTAAAATCCCAATAGAATTGATTTCGTCAACAACTTTCATTTTTATTTAGAGTTAAGAGGAATTTTTGGCACAGACTGAGTTTGTTCTTCTCTAAATTGAAGAAGATTGTTTTTTATTTTAGTGTCACTTAAACTTAGTATTGAAGCAGCAGCCAGTACAGCATTTTTTGCTCCGACTTCACCAATCGCCAGAGTTGGTAGAGGAATACCGGCGGGCATTTGAACAATTGATAGTAAACTATCAATTCCTTTTAATGTTTTGCTTTCAATAGGAACTCCTAAAACTGGTAAGTGAGTAAGAGAGGCAAGCATTCCTGGCAAGTGAGCAGCACCTCCAGCTCCTGCAATAATTACTTTTATTGAAGTATTTTTTAGATTTTTTGCAAACTTATATAATCTATCAGGGGTTCTATGAGCAGAAATAATTTTTTTTTCAAATTTTACTTCAAGTTGTTCAAGAATTTCTGTGCACTTTGATAGTGTTGACCAGTCCGATTGACTTCCCATTACAATTGAAATTATTGGTTTTTTATTAACTCTTTTCATATTTATAATATAGAAATTATTTTATTTTTAAAAATTAAGTATCTAATTTTTGTCCATATTTTTTAAATAATTCTTCTAATTCTTCTTTAGTACAGAACCCTAGCTCAAAAGGGTTTTGGGAACGAATATTTTGAGAGTTCCAATGACTTCTTTCTCTGATAGATTTAATTGTACCTTTTGTTGTACCTATTAATTTACATATTTTTGAATCAGGAAGATCAGGTAGGTTTTTTAAAATCCATGAAATTCCATTAGGTTTATCTGCTCTCTTAGATAAGGGAGTATATTTAGCCCCCTTAGTTTTAGTTTTTGGTTTTGGTACATTAGTCTTTAACATTTGTAATTCTTTTTTTTCATTTTTTTCACATTTTGTTATCTCATCTAGAGATAATTCACCGTTTTCAATAGGATTTCTAGCTAATATGCCAATAGACACTTCTCCATCAGCAATAGCTTGAATTTCAAGTTTATGTAAACCCACAAAATTAGCTATTTGTTCAAACGATAATGTTGTATTTTCTATCAACCATATTGCTGTAGCTTTCGGCATTAATGGAATTTTTTTCATGTTTTGTACCTAAAATTATAAAGATAAAATTACTTTACCTATATGGCTATTGTTATAAAGCTTTTTATGTGCTAGTTCAACATCCTCTAATTTAAAAACAGAATCTACAATTATTTTAATGCTACCAACTTCAATTTTAGGAAAAACAAACTTATTTAGATCTTTTAAAATTTTTTGTTTAAAATTAGAATCCCTAATTCTAAGTGTCGAACCAGTAACTGTTAATCTTTTTAGCATAACTTTCATTAAGTTTAATTCTATTTTTGAACCTTTTTGAAATGCAATATTTATAATTTTCCCATCATTACTCAATAAATCAATATTTTTTTGAACATAATCTCCTCCAACCATATCTAATATAATATTTACACCTTTTTTTTGGGTTTTTTCTTTTATAATTTTATAGAAATCTTCTTTTTTATAATTAATAGCCTCACTTACTCCGAGTTCCTTACAAATTTTTTTTTTCTTTTCATTTCCTACAGTAGTATATATTTCAGAGTTAAATAGTTTTGAGATTTGTATAGCACTTATTCCTACTCCACTTGTTCCTCCATGGATTAATACCTTCTTTTTTTGTGATATTTTTCCTCTATAAACAAGATTAGACCAACTAGTCATAAAACATTCTGGAATTCCGGCAGCTTCAATGAACGTAATATTTTTTGGTTTTCTACAAACTTGTTTTTGATCTACTACACAATATTCGGCATATCCTCCACCGTCAACAAGTGCTATTACCGAGTCATTTAAATAAAGATTTTTTACTTTTTTACCAATTTTTTTAATTATTCCTGAGACCTCTAATCCTAGTATAATTGAATGTCCTTTTGGTGCAGGATAAATTCCTTCTCTCTGGAGCAAGTCAGGCCTATTAACGCCAGCAGCTTTAACTTTTATCAAAACCTGGTTTTCATTGGGTTTTGGGATATCAGTTTCAATTATTCTAAGGACTTTTGGCGGACCAGGATAGTCAAAAAAAACAGATTTCATTAAGTTATTTTATTTTTTTGCCAAATTCAGATTTTGAAATCTTTTGTTAAACCTTGCAACCTGACCTTCTGTATCAAGGATTTTTGATGTCCCGCCAGTCCAGGCTGGATGGGAATTTGGATCAATATCTAATTTCAATCTATCGCCTTCTTTTCCATAAGTTGATCTGGTTTCAAATTTAGAACCGTCCGTTAGTTCAACAGTAATTTTATGATAATTTGGGTGAATTTTTTTTTTCATATTTTTAACTTAATTTTTATATATTAATACAAAGTTATTTTTTATTTTCAAGTATAACTAAATAATTTTTCTGTTTAAATTACTATTTTGTAGTTTATATTTATCAAATGAGCAGTAATTTTCTTGATTTAGCAAATAAAACTTTGAATGAAATTGTTATCTTATTAAGTGAATTTGATGATGAAAAGTTTGAAATAGATTTTATTGATAATAATTTAAATGTAGAATTTGATAATGGTAAATTGTTTATAATTAGTATTCATGAGCCAACATCTCAGTTATGGCTTTCTTCTCCAATTAGTGGAGCACATCATTTTCATCAATTAGTCAAAGATGATTTATCATCCTGGCAAAGTACTAGAAATAAAGAGATTAATCTTTTTAATATTATCAAAACTGAGATTGAAAAGGAAATTAATGAGCCTTAATAATTTAAAAAAATTTTTTAAGGTTTCGAGTATCATTCAATTAACTATCATATTTTTAGTTTTTGCAATTACGGGTTCATTATCCTTGTATTTGTCAGATTTCGTTTTATTATTTTTTAATATTTCCCAGGAGAATTTCAATTCTTTTGTTTACTGGCTAACCAGAGTATTATTAATTTTTCCAATTTATCAAATTCTTTTGATAGTAGTTGGAACTATATTTGGTGAGTTTAAATATTTTTGGAATTTTGAAAAAAAAATGCTCAGAAGACTTGGAATAAAAATTAGGTAGAGTGATTATTATCGATTAGTTAATTTAATTTCAATTCTACGATTCCTTTGATAAGCTTCTTCTGTGTTTAGGTTTGTAAGTGGATGAAATTCACCAAAGCCTGCAGCAATAAGCCTATTGGGCTCAATTCCTTCTTTTATCAAGAAGTTAACTATTTTAATGGATCTTGCACTAGAAAGATGCCAATTTGAAGGAAAATCTGAATTAGATATTGGTCTTTTATCTGTGTGTCCATCAATCCTTAAAACCCAATCAATTTCCCTAGGAATAATTTTTGATATGTCAATCAGACTTTTAGCAATATTTTTTAATTCCTTTCTAGCTTGAATAACTAGTTTATCAGTTGCAGTTTCAAAGAAAATTTCTGATGGAAAAACAAACCTATCATCAGAAATAATTATATCATTTCTATTACCAATAGATTCTTTGATTTGCTTAAAAAATATTGACTGGTATTGACTTAATTCTTGGACTTTACCTGCAAGGGCTAGATTAAGTTTCTTTCCTAAATTTCTAATTTGAACTTTATTTTTTTTATCATTATCTTCAGCTTTATCAAGTTGATTTGAAAGTTCCAATATTTGTTTATTAAGATTTATAATACTTTCCTCTAAATTACTTATAATTAATATATTTTCCGTAATTTTATTTTTTTTAGATTTTAAATCAGAATTTATTAACTTAATTTTCTCATTTTTTTCTCTTATTTGACCTATAAATTTTTCATTGTTTTCATTTAAAAGAAAGATTTTTTGTTTATTCATATTTATAATCAAGTTATTTTTTTTTAAATCTGATTTTAATTTATTATTTGTATTTTCAAGTTCTTTAATTGACTGTTGAAGTATAAGATTTTTTTTTATGTAACTTTCACTTTCTACTTTGGTTAGTGAAAGTTGTTTTGAGATTTCAGAAATTCTCATATCTAATTCAGAAATTTGATTTTTCTTTTTCCCTAAAATATCATTGAAATATATTTGTGCTATCCCTGAAATCATTATTGTGAAGATTGTAACTATTAATAAAGTTGCAAGGACATCAACAAATCCAGGCCATATATTTAGTTGACCAATCTTATTTCTTGAAGTTCTCATTGCAACTATTTTTTAGAAGTATTTGCAATAGTTTTTGAAAGTACTTTAATTTCATCCTTAATTTCTTTATTTATGCTAATACTATTATTTAAAAAATGATTTATCTCTGATAAGGATTTGGCAATAATTTCTTGATTAATACTTTGTTGCTCTATTCCAGCACTTGATTTTTTTAGATTTTCTGTAGTGGTTTCTATAAGTGACTCTATGTATGCGGGTGCAAAATCATTTGATAATTGAGAACTGTCTGCATGAGAAGATAATTTTGTAAAGAAAGCTAACTTTTCTTCTATTTCATTATAAAATCTATTTTGTGCTTGACTAGATTGTAAATCCAGGAAACCGAGTATCAAAGACCCCCCTAAACCAAATAAAGATGAGCTAAATGCAGTACCCATTCCGCTTAGAGGTTTTTCTAATCCATCTTTTAAAACAAAAAATAATTTGTCAGTTTCAGCAGAAAAATCAAGTCCTTTAATTGTTATACCAACTGAGTTGATAGTTTCTAATAAACCCCAAAAAGTTCCTAATAGACCCAAAAAAACTAATAAACTTATAAAATACCTTGAGATTTCTCTACTCTCTAAAAGTCTTATTTCAATACTCTCAAGAATTTGTCTCATACCTGTTTGGGATAACTTAAGTGTGCCCGTTTGCGATTTCATTATTTGCGCTATTGGTTTAAGTAATTTAGGTTTTTTAACACTTATAGTTTTTTTATTCTTTTCAGAAATATATGAATTAATCCACTCCAATTCTGGAAACAAACTAATAACTTGTCTAAACATTAAAACGATTCCAAAAATGAGAAAAAAACAAATTAAACCATTCAGATTAGAATTCGTTAAAAAAAAGACTTTAATTTTTTCTATATTATAAAAAAAAAACAAAACAATAGTTACAAGAAAAAGTCCCATTCTAAAAATATATTTACTCATAACATTTATTTTTATAATTCAATAAAACTTAATACTACTTCATTTTCACTACCCTTGGAATCTGAATTTTTTATTAGTATTTTTATTCTATTATGTGAAATACCTAATTTAACTAAATAGGCTCTAATTAGTAGAGATCTTGATTTAGCTATTTGGTTTGACTGTTTATCTGACTTTATGTTGTTTATAATTCCAGGTTTAATTTCAATCTTAATTGGTTTGTTTTTAATTTGTTTTACATACTCTGAAATTTTTATTTTTTGATTAATGTCTAGTTCTACAACATCTTTTTGATAATAGAAAATTTCTGTTTTTTCTCTGAATGTTTTATTTTTTAATTTAGCAATTGTTTTATCATTATTAAGTACAGTCACAATTTTCTTTTCTTTATTTTTTAATTGTAAATTTTCATCAGAATTAACGTTTTTCTTTTCTAATTTAGGTTTAGAGATAATGTTTTGTTCAATATTATCAGATTCTAAATTAGAAAATTTAGTTGCTATATTTTCATCAAAGAAATATTTAGTATTATCATTAGATTCTTTTATTTCACTTTTATCATTATAATATGAAAATTTTCTTTTTTGAATTTCTTCATTTCTCTTTCTAGCCATCTCTTCTAATTGAACTTTTTTATTTAATATTTCATTAACTTTTTCATTTTTACTTTTTCTTTCTAAATTTTTAAATTTCTTTTCATTTTCAGCAATAATTTTTTTTTCATTTTCTTTATTTTTAACGATTTCTTTTACCTTTTTTTTATATTTCTCAGCCTTTTCTTTTAGTTTTTGTTTTTCTAGCATTCTTTTCTCAATGGATTCTCTTTCTTTATTTTTTTGACTTTCAATTTTCGCTAATTTTATTTTTTTGAGATTTTCTGCCTTAGCTAAGGCTTTCGCTTTTTTTTCTTCAGCTATTCTTTTTTTCTCAGCACTGATAGCTGCCTTTTGAGCAAGACGTTTTTGTTTTTCCAGTAACCTTTTTTGTTCAGCAAGTTTTTTCTTTTCTTTCTGACGCTTTTGTTTTTCTAGTTTTAACTTTTCTAGTTTTTCTGCTTGAGCTTTTGACCTAGCTTTTTTTTCTTCAGCTATTCTTTTTTTCTCCGCTCTAATTAAAGCTTCTTTTTTTTGATTTTTTTCATATTCTAATAATCTTTTTTGCTCTGCAATTTCTTTTTTTTGTTTTTGTTGCTCGAGTCTTTCCAACCTTAATTTTTCTAATTTTTTTGCCTTAAGTTCAGACCTTTCTTTTTTTTCTTCAGCTATTCTTTTTTTCTCTGCGCTAATAGCAGCTTTCTCTTCTATGCGTCTTTTTTGTTCAAGTAGTCTTTTTTTTTCAGCTATTATTTTTTTTTCTTTTTGTTTATTTTCTTCTTCTTCTTCTTTTTTCTTAGTTTCTAATTCTTGTTGCTTTCTTTTTTTATCTTTTGCTCTAAGAATTTCTTCACGCTTCCTTTTCTTTTCATTTTCTTTAGCTTTTCTAATAGACTCTAATTCTTGTTTTCTTTTCTCTTTTTCAGCTTTTTTAATAGTAATAATTTCAAGTTGTCTTTGTCTTTCTTCAGCTTTTTTAATAGCTTCAAGTTCTTGTTTTTTTCGCTCTTCTTCAGCTTTTTTAATAGCTTCAAGTTCTTGTTTTTTTCGTTCTTCTTCAGCTTTTTTAATAGCTTCAAGTTCTTGTTTTTTTCGCTCTTCTTC
>MDTB01142774.1_pt1 | contig 34024 bp, 33 predicted proteins | sample 811161 | NCBI WGS metagenome assembly MDTB01 (sample SAMN05326650, study PRJNA326480) | marine metagenome | isolation source: seawater | place: Mediterranean Sea | collected 2009 | reverse complement strand
GAAAAAGTACCATCGGCGCAGAAAGGCTTGACTTCCGAGTTCGGAATGGGATCGGGTATAACCCTTTCGCAATAATTACCGGCGATGTGTTTATACCTAAATCTAATATATTGTAAACAATGAAATATTATTAAATAACCCTTAAATAATAATACTTTTTATATAGTTTTTTAACTGTATTTTTCCAAATAACTTATAAACTTTATTGGATAAATTCATATTAGTCAGTGCAGAAGCAAACCTTTCCCCTTTTCTGGCTGGAAGAAATTTTATTTTTGTTTGAAACATTTTTGCTACTTCTAAAATCGAGTATGTTTTTTTATTTGAGATACTATAATGTCTACATCTATTCATCTTCCAAGCGTAAAAACATGCATTGACCGTATCGTTTATGTGGGTAAATCTTCTTGATTGAGAACCAGGCTTAACTACAGATAACGGTTTTTTCTTTTTATACTGGTGCTCAAAAATACCTATTACTGTTGCCATATCCCCAACACATATCTGTCTAGGTCCGTAAACATTATAAAAATATACAATTTCATATTTAAAATTAAACCAATTTTTTAAATTTTCTAACATCTCTAAATTTTTAGCTTTAGTAAACGCATAAGGAGATAAATTTCTATCATGACCTTTATTTCCGATACTGGCTGATGTTGCAGAGTAAATCAATTTTATTCGATTGGACAAACAAAAATTGAAAACTGCATGCGACCCGATCGTATTCGATTTTATACATTCATCCATTTTCAAAAAACTTTGATAAATACGAGCAAATTCTCCAAAATGAAAAATAGTATGTATTTTTTTTTTATTTGGATTTAGTGTTTTTCCAATTAATGCTGTATCAGATTTTATATACCTAACTCTTATATCTTTTATGTGATTTTTTTTACTTCCAGAAGAATAATTATCTATACTTATAATTCTAAACTTAGTCATGCTTAGAAGCATTTCAATTAAGTTAGAGCCAACAAAACCAGCACCCCCAGTTACAACTATTATATTACGCATTATCAGTATATATTGAGTTTCATTAGCAAAACTATTTACATACCAATCGAGTTTTTTTCAATAAGAAAATATATAAAGTTATATAAGTTAAAATACTCAGGAATATCAAAATTATTTGGACATTTGTCTTTGAATAAAACAAGAAGCCAATAGTATATGTAGATAATAAAAATACATTAATAGATAGTCCTGTAAAAGAACTTAATAAGAGTTTTTTTTTAATCAATTTATTTCTTAAGAAATATTTAAATAGTAATTGATGTAAGTGTAAATTATCAGCTAAATAATTTTTTTTTTTATTTATCAATCTCCTTATTATACTGAACAAATTTTCAAAAGCTGGAAACCACAATAAATTTGCAATAAAATATGGTGAAATTTCATTAGAAATTGAGGATAGATTCATCGATAATACACCTATTAAAAGACCAACACCGTAGACCGCACCATCACCTAAAAAATTTTTTCCGAAAAAATTAAAAATAACAAAAACAGACAAAAAGATAATAAATAATTCAATTTGATTCTGAAAACCAAAATTAGGAAATTTATTTCCTAATATATTAAGGAAGAATAATATGATCAAAAAGTTTAAAGAACATAAGTTATTTACACCATCAATAAAATTAAAACCATTTACTAAGACTAATAAGAAAAAAGAAATCATAATAATACGAAAAAAATCATTACTCATCAGACTATTTAAAGATTGAATTCTTAAGTCTATTTTTAAGTTTTCCTCAACAGAAATATAAATTAATAAAAATATGATTTGTAATAAAAACCTATTTTTGGGCGAGGATAATATCTTCAAGTCTGACATTAAACCTAAACCAAAAAATAAAACACAAATTAAATACAATGAATTATTTTCTAAAAAAAAAAGATAGCAAATAAGTGGTAATAAAAAAAAGGAACCTGATAATGGTACTTCATTTTTTATTCGAGCAAATAACTTATGTTTCTCTCCTCTTGAAATCTGATCAAGACAAAATCTTGTATTTAATTGAATTTTATTAAGAATTAGCAAATAAATGATTGCTATGAGAAAAAATAATAAATTTAAGATCATTAATATTATTTTAACTTTATATCATATCTACAATTGAATTTTTGTATTAATATCTATTTTTTGAGGAAATAAAATTGAATTTTAACTCTTTTCATTTAATGACTTATTATAAATTGAGAATATAAACGAAAATACAAACCAAAATATCATTTCATTCCAGTTAGAAAAAAAGCTTCCTTTTGGAAGAAAGGGTATAAAATAAATTAAGATTATAAAGCAGTTTAATAGCAAAAATGTATCCTTATTTTTTTTATATGAATCGAAAAAAGTGTAAAAGGAAAAAATGAAAAAACTTATTATTATTAAAAAGCCTACAGAGCCGATTTCAGACAACATTTCAAAATAAAAATTATGTGGATGTGTCGAACATTTCCTTTTTTGCCATTTTTCATGTACTTTTTCATTTAAACTATCATCATCACAAAAATTTCTAAAATTTTTCAAACCAATACCGAATAATGGATTTCTCTCAAATATTTGATAAGCAACAGAATAATGTGCAAAATAATGTGAGTCTTTCTTCAAAAAATTCTCATCTTTATCAAACTTTAATAACTCAATCTTATTAGCCAAATCATTGATCATTCTTTTAGAAAGACTATTATTTGTTAAAAATCCAATTGAGAGAAAGAGAGAAAAAATTACAAAATATAAAAAAAAAGTTTTTTTGTTTTTAAATACTAAATAAATAATTAATAAAAAAATAAAAGATATCATTGTAATAAAATTTGCTCTCTCAGCTGTTAGAAATATTGATATTGTTATAAAAACTATAAATAAAAAACTGATTAAATTCGATTTATTTTTAGAAAAATAGAATGAAAAAATAAGAGCTCCAAAATGATAGAGTAAATTTGAAATTTTTAACTCATCATTCATAAAGCCACCCAGTCTGTAAATTGAACCTTGTTCAATAGCCTCAAATCCTAATATATTTGTATTCGTAAAATATTGAATGAATAAATCAAATCCAATTAGAAAAAAGATTATTAACCAAAACCTAAATATTTTTTTTAAGTTCAAATCTAAAAAATTAACAAAATAATTTAAACTAAGTATTAGTAATGGAAATCTAATAAAAAAGATTGTTCTTTCTAAGCTTGGCTTGTTGTCAAAATTTATAACTGCATTCAAAATTAAATATAACCAAAAGATTAGAATAAAAATAATAATAGGGTGTTTTAAATCACTAATAAAGTTTTTGAAGTTAGTTTCTTTTAAATACGAAAAAATTAAAAGTATAATAATTGCTTCAGCCAATATATTGCTAAATAAAAGTGCGATTGGAAAAATAATTATTAATGACTCAATAATTTTTTTTGATAGTGTTGAATTATAAAATTTCATAATAAATTTATTTTAATTTAAAATTTAATTATTCTTTTTTTAATAGCGTAAATAGACAAAATAAAAAGTCTAACTAAGGATTCTAAGATGCCAGATTTTAAATAATATCTATAAACTTTATAACCGTTAGCTAGACTTATTATTAAATTTGATGAAAGAGAATTTTTTCTTTTTCTATAATAAGTGAGAGTAGGATTAAATCCCTTAATAACCTTTGAAATCTTTATAAGTTTAAGCCATAAAACATAATCCTCTTTAGTACTTAATGATGGAAAATATAAATTATTTTTTTTCAAAAAACTTGTTTTTACCATTACAGTTGAAAGTCCAATATCACATGATTTGATTAAATCATTAAAAAACAAATTTTTTTTGGCATTACGTATCGATATTTTTTCTCCATTCTCATTTATTAAAAAATAAGACGTATGTGAGATCGGAATCTTTTCTTTTAACATAAACTTTATTTGAAATTTTAATTTATTTTTATTCCATAAGTCATCACTGTCAATAAACGCAATATATTTTGATTTACTATATTTTATTCCAATGTTTCTTGATCTACCTACACCAATATTTTTTTGATTTTCAATTATTTTTATTTTTCTATTAATTTTTTTTTCTTTGATAAACTTTTTAATCTCTATAAGATCCAATTTATTTTCATCATCATAAATAATAACTATTGAAAAGTTTTTGTAAGTTTGATTTAAAATAGACTTTAGAGTTAAAAATAAATATTCAATATTATTCTTATAAGGAATGATAATAGATACACTAGACACAAATAATTTATATGAAATCAAATAATAGAAATCAAATAATTTTTTTTTTACCTTTATTTGAGTTAGGGGGTGTTGAAAAAAATTTTTTTTTAATTTCTAACTATATTTCTACAAAAATTAAGTGCATCAATTTTCACCTTATTACATTTGAAAAAACAAACCTTTTAAAAAAGAATCTAAATAAAAAAATAAAAATTATTTTACCAAATTCCAATTTTTTTGTTTTATCTAGAAGGATTAAATTCATTATTTGTATGTACGAATTATTCTTTAAATGCTTAAATAATCCAAAGGCTTGTATATTTTCCTTCCAGGGAAATTTTTACGCATTAGTAATTGCAATTATTCTTAGAAGGAAAATTATAGTTAGGTCAAATATATCGCCAGAGTATTGGTCTAAGAATTATTTTAAAAAAAAAATATTTAAATTTCTTCTTTCAAAAAGTAATCTAATTATTGTTAATAGTATAGATTTTAATAAAAGATTTAAAAAAATTTTTAATTTAAAACCTGTAACAATACACAACCCTATTTATAAAGAGAAAAACCTCAAAGTGATTAAAAATAATTTTTTTAAGAAAAATACAATAAATCTCATAAATATTGGTCGCTTAGTTAAACAAAAAAATCAATCCGAGATTATAGAAGCTTTGTCAACAATTAATAATGTTAAAAATTTTAGGTTATTGATATTAGGAAATGGTCCTGAAAAAAATAATTTAATGAATTTAATAAGAAAAAAACATATGAATAGTTGTGTGAAAATTATTAGTAGCCAAAATAATAAAAATTATTATTTAAAAAAATCTGATATATTTGTTCTTTCTTCACTATATGAAGGATTCCCAAATGTTTTGCTGGAGGCTGCGATAAATAAAAAATATATTATTAGTTCTGATTGTCCCACTGGTCCTCGAGAATTAATCAATGCTTATAAATTTGGTGAACTTTATAAAACCAATTCCGTAGTAAATTTAAATAAAATTTTTAAAAGATTATTTATTGATAAAGAATTTTTAAAACAAAATAAAAAAAAGGTCCACTTAAATAGTACTATTTTTAATTCTAAGTACAATTTAGAAAAATACAGAAGGGAATTAACTAAAGTTATTTACCAAGCGTAACTCTCTAGCTAATTTATCAGCGAAGTATTTTTTTGTATATAGTTGACACTTTTTGAGATTGCTCCTAATCATTCTTGGGTGTTTCTTTTTTTCTTTGATCATTTGATTAAATTTATTGATAAAACTTTTTTTGTCATTTACGTTAAAAATATATCCATTTTTTCCTTCATCAAGAAACTCGGATGGTCCGCTTTTACAATTAGAACTTAAAATAATTTTTTTACACGCTGCAGCCTCATGAATAATAAAACCTGGTTCTTCCCACAAAGAAGTACATATTAAGCCTTTTGATTTACTTAAATATTTATAAACATTATTCTTAAAACCCAATAAAAAAATTTTACTTTTTAGTCCATAAATTTCTATTTTATTTTGGAGTAACTTTTTTTGCTCACCTTCTCCCAATATAACTAAATAAAAATTATTTTTTATTAATATTTCTTTAATTGACTCAATCAAAAATTCAAAGTTTTTTTGTTTCGTTAAGCGTCCAATAGCAATAAAAAAGTGTTTATTTTTAAATTTTTTATCTATTTTCTCTTTTTTTAAATCATTAATTTTCTTAAAATCGATTATTGGATCTTCTAGAAAAGATATTTTTTTTTTTTCAAATATATTTTGTTTTAATAGGTTTTTTTTAGCAAATTTTGTCTGAATAAAAGCTTTATCAATTTTATCTTTAGTAAGATTTAAAATAGCTTTTCGTAAAAATGTGTAATTAATTTTCCCTGAGATTCTTAAGAAAATTCTATTTTTTAAGCCAAAAATTTTAACTAAAAGCAGAGGTAAAGAGGTCAATAAATATGTAAATAAAATATCTTTTTTATTTTTTTTAAATAAATTAACAGTGGAATTGCACTTAAGAGTATTATTATTATATAATTTAACCTACTCCAAAAAAAACCTTTTTTGGGTATGTGTTTCAAAAATTTAAAACTTGTAAGTTTAATTTCTTTAATTTGGTTTTTTGATAATATGTGAGAATATTGATCAAACTCACCGAAAACATTTATTATTTTACACTGAAACTTTTTTGATGATTTCAATGCTTTAGCAGACTCTATTACAGCATTAATTGTTCCTACTTTACTAATGAATGGACACCAAAAAATAATTTTTTTTGAATTCATCTTTTCAATTCTAACTTATAATATCAATGATTTTTTTAGCTCTTTTATCATGATTAAATTTTTTACTATGTTTATAATTATTTTTAGACATGATCATAAGTTTGTTTCTCTGATTAGCAATTTTTCGAATTTCCATTTTCCAAGCATAAATATTAGTAAAATTTTTTACAAAAATTGCATTAACATTTTCATTTAAACACTCTTTTAAAACATCTAAATTTGAACACATTATAACCCGGCCAACACTTAGGTAGTCAAACAATTTTAATGGTGATGTAAATTTAGTTATATTTCCAACATCTCCAGCAACTGTTATTGGAGAAACATAAGGCATGAGTAAAATATCCATCTCATTTAAAATTTTTGGAATTTTTCTGTAAGAGATATAATCATTAATACGAAAATTATTAGTATAATTTGATGATAATAAATTTTCGTAGCCTTTTAAATTACCATAAATATGATACGTATTTCTACGATCAATTTTTGCAAGATTTTGCATTAAATAAAAACCCCTAGATTTATATAAAGATCCTAAATAACCAATGTTTAGTTTATTTTTATTTTTTGGTGGAAAAAATTTTTGACTTATAGAGGATCCACTTGGTAAGACAATTATTTTATTTTTATCAATATTATATTTTTTTTCATAATCTTTTTTAACATTTTTTGTAATGGCAATGATTTTAATTAAATTTTTATCATTTAAATAATTTAATCTTTTTACGAGAAATTTTACTATTCTAGACTCAATACTTAAATCGTGATGTATCTCTAAAATTATCTTTTTTTTGAAAATAGTAAGTAAGAAACAAGTAAAAAAATTTCTTGTAATGTAAATATCTGGTTTGAAACTTAAACTTTCAAATATTGAGTAAATTGAAAATAAATAGTATCTGAGTCCAGTAGGAAATTTATCAAAATTTTTTAACTTTTTTACTCCAAATTTAAATCTAACAGCATAATCATAAAAAAAATTTTTATCAGAAACGTTTGTGGTTATCAGTAAAACTTTATGTTTAAACTTTGAAAAAGTTTCACACATCTTAACTATTTGAATAGCACTTGCATTTGAAGACGGTATAGCGGTATTTGCCAAATAACAAATTTTCATTTATAGATTTTTATTTACTACATAATTAAGGCAAAATTATATGAATTAAAGAAAAATTTTTCTGAAAATTTAAACATCTTCACAAAAATTGGAATTGTTATAAGATTTAAAGAAATTAGCTAATGATAAGAAATAAATGTTTAATATGCGAATCTAATCAGTTTTTAACTAGTTTAATTAAGTTAAAATATTCAAGTAAATATATTAAAAAATTTTTGGATGATTACTATTCTGTATCATCCTCAAAAAATATTCTTCGAAATATCAAGTATTTAAATTACGAAATTATTAAATGTAAAAAATGCCAATTTATTTGGCAAAAATTTATACCAAATCAAAAATTTTTGAAAAATTTATATGAAGTAATTATCGATAAAGATCTGAGTTTAAAAAAATCAATTTATAAACATCGAATTAGTAGAGATAGTGATAAAATTCAGGTCAATCAAGTAATACATCTTGTGAATAAAAAAAATACCAAGATAAAAGTGTTAGATTATGGTGCTGGATGGGGACATTGGGCAAAAAATATTGAGTCTGAAATTATTAAAGTTTTTTGCCTTGAATATTCAAAATCTAGAACAAAACATATAAAAAAGTTAAAGCTAAATTTGATTCATAAAAATAAGATTATTAAAAAGAATATTAAATTTGATTTTATCAGATGTGAACAAGTAGTAGAGCATTTACCAGAGTTGCAATCAACTTTATCTTTTTTACACAAAGTTCTAAATAAAAATGGAATTATTTATATATCAGTTCCTAATGGTAATAAAATTATCCATTCTAATAAATTTTCAAAGAATTTTATTAAAAAAGGTCCTGTTCAACCCTTGGAACATTTGAATTGTTTCAATAACTTTTCTCTTAATAAAATTCTAAGAATGAATAACTTTAAAAGAGTCCCAATTCAAAATTTAATACATGCAAAATGGTATTCAAATAAATTAAGTTTTAAAAATTATAAAAGTATATTTAGAGATATATATGATTACTATTTTGGAACAACTTTAATTTATACTAAGAACTAAAATTTTAATTTACAAAGTAGATAATTTTATATAGTCAGTGGAATGCATAATAAAGATAAAATAATCCCTTGTGTAATTGGTTTAGGGTATGTTGGTTTACCAATTTTTTTAGAGCTTCAAAAAAAATTTCAAACAATCGGTTATGACAAAAAAAAAGAACGAGTAAAAAATTTATCAAGAAAAATTGATGAAAATTATGAATATAAAAAAAAACAACTCACTTTAAAAAATAAGTCATTTTATACAGAAAAATATAATTTTTTTAAAAATTCAAATTTTTTTATAATTTGCGTACCTACACCCTTATTTGCAAACAAAAAACCTGATTTGTCATTTATCAAGTCTGCGTGCATGAAGTTATCAAAATATCTTAAAAAAGATGATATTGTAGTTTTAGAATCAACTGTTTATCCAGGTGTAACAGAGGATTTTTGTGGTCAACTACTGGCTAAATACTCTAAGCTCAAAGCAAATACAGATTTTCACTTAGCTTATAGTCCAGAAAGAATTAATCCTGGTGACAAAAAACACACTGTAAATAAAGTTATCAAGATTGTTTCTTATTCGGGAAATAATAATACAGTAAAAAAAAAAATTATAAAAGTTTATAAATCAGTTACAAAAAAAATAATTTTTTCAAAAAAAATTAAAGAAAGTGAAACTGCTAAGCTTATCGAAAATATACAAAGAGACTTAAATATTGCTCTAATTAATGAAATATTCCTTGCGTGTGATAAAATTGGGTTAGATTTTAATGAAGTTTTAAAGTTAGCAGATACAAAATGGAATTTTATGAAATTTAAACCTGGATTAGTAGGTGGTCATTGTTTGCCTATTGACCCATATTATTTTTCTCATGTTTCAAAAATAAAGAATTACAATCCGAAGATTATATTATCAGGTAGAAGTGTTAATGAAAAAATGGACAATTTTATCATTAAAAAAATCAATCAAAAAATTTTCAAAAATCAAATTATAAAACCAAAAATATTGCTTCTTGGTGCAACTTACAAACCTAATGTAGCTGATTTTAGAAATTCTTTATCTATCAAAATTTATAAAAAATTAAGTGCAAAGTATAGAAACGTATTTATTTATGATCCATATTTAAAAAGAAGTCATTTTAACGGAATAAAAATTTTGAAATCTTGTAATGAGATAAATAAATTTGATTTGATTGTAAAGCTAGTAAAGCATCAAAAAATTGAAACAGAATTAAAAAAAATTAAATTTAGCATGAAAAAACTTTTAAACATTTTTTAGAATTACCATTGTAGATAACTTTTCAAGTTAAATTTAATTAAATTTTGTTCGGACTCACTTAATAAACTTTTTGCTTTGTAAGCATTCACTTTAGTCTTTTTAATATCAAATCTATTTAAGTCTAAATTTTTAATATTTAAATATTTTCCAATTTTACTTGAGGTTTTTTCATAGTTATTTACAAAATCTTCAAACTTTAAATTAAGATAATCTTTATCATTTTTTTTGGATCTTTTATCATAAACATTCATTATTTCTTTATACCAACTAATAAATTTATAAACATCATATCCAGGAAATGCTCCGGCCTTTCTAAATTTCATACTATAAAATACACTTCTAGGATCTCTAGTAACTCTAATCATTTTTGAATTTAGATTATACTTTTTAAATTGATTTGGTAAAAAAAAACTATTAGCTTGATCAAGTAAAATATTTTTTCTTATTTTAAGTTTATTTTGTTTCAAGGCATTTTTAATAATTCCATCAATAAATATAAACAAATTTTGATTATATTCTTTTTTATCTACTGGCAAGATCATATTAAAATTTTTACTTTGAATTCGTCTCTGAAAGTTAATTTTTTTTAAAAGTTTTATTTGAAATTTTTCATAATTATCTAATGAATGAAACTTGTAGAATGGTAAAGCTTTATATGAAACTTTAATTATTTTTTTAACAAAAATTTTTGATAATTTTGTTAATTGATTTGTATATATTTTTTTCTGTATATTATTGTTAGTAAAATACATTTTGTTTGCGCTTTCAATATATTGAAGAAACTTATAAAATGCCTCAGAACAATTATTTGGACTAAAATATTCATATAAAAAAAAATATAATTCATTTAAACCGCCAGGGTCATTAAAAAGTCTAAATTCTTGATTTAAGAAAGGTGATACAAAATTTTTTTGAGTTCTTAAAAAATCTAATATAGCTCCACCACCACTATTACCTGGACTAGTAGTAATGATAAAGTTATGTTTATTTATTTTCACGATATGATAAAATTATTGAAAAATATAATTTATAATATTTACTCATAATTTCAATCTATGAATAAAAAAACACTTTTCAAAAGTTTTTTAAATTTTTTTTGGTTGAGACCTGAGAATGCTTTAATTTTTTCTTTGAAAGCTGATAAATTGAATTTTTATAAAAAATATTTTAAGGGAAATTCAATTGATATTTCATGTGGTAATGGAATTTTTACTTTTTTAACTTTTGGAGGAAGGATTTCAGAAAAAAATGATATGTATCAATCTCTCGATTATGGCAATAAAGATATTTATGACAAATATGAAAATTATAATATTAAAATTGATTATTCTCCTAAAAAAAAATTTTTATATGGATCTGATTGGAAAAAAAATCTTCTAAAAAAATCAAAAAAATTGAAATTTTACAAAAAGTTAATTTTACACGATAATAATTTTAAATTTCCCTTTAAAAATAATCATTTTGATTTCATTTATAATTCAAGCTCTTACTGGGTTAAAAAATTTAATTTTCATATCAATGAAATGATCAGAATTTTGAAACCAAATGGAAAATTAATTTTGACTGTGAAAACTAAAAATATCATAAAATATAATTTAAAAAGTTTAACCTTAAGAAATTTTGATACGAAATTTTATAAGATACTAGATAATAACAGGCTTAATTCTTACAAAGGATTGAAAAGTTTAGAAGAATATTTAAAAATCATAAAAAAGAATAAAAATGTAAAAATAAATAAAGTGGAACCAATTTATTGTCGTAAAATCAATTTAATTTGGGATGTAGGATTAAGGCCAATAATAAAACCTATGAGTATTTTAGCAAATTCAGCAAAAATTAATGATAGATTAAAAGCAAAATATTTAATGGTCAATATATTTTTAAAATTATTTGACTCATTTATAAAAAGTTACAAACCAGAAAAAGAATATACGGTAGAGTGGTTGTTGGAAATTACAAAAAAATAATCAGTTTGATAAAACAAAGTCTGGATTATCATTGAATTTTGTAGCGCCAATAACTGAATAATTGACATTGCCACAGTCTCTAATAATCTGAACTTTTTTAAAATGTTTTTTACATATATTCTCGAGTTGTTTTTCATCCCAAAAATTTAAATGAAAAGGGTTATGATATTTAATTTGTATTTCATCTGATAAAATAATCTTGCCCTTTTTCCTCAATAATTTTTTTAAAACTTCAAATGAGTGATTAAAATCGACAGAATGAACAATTAAATGATTTACGACTATTAAATCAAAATTTTTTTTTAACTTTAAAAATTCTCCAAAAAAATAGCCATGAATATTTCCTTCCAAAATATTTGCATTTTTAAATTTATTTTTTATTGTTCTCTCAGATATTTTAGAAATATCCAAAAAATACATTTTAGAATTATATTTATCAAAATATTTCATGATTAAACCCAAAGTTGGTCTTAAAAAAAGAATTTTTTTTGGTTTATTTTTTAATATCAATTTTTCATTCCATCTTTTAAATCTTTTTTTAAAATGTCGGTTAAATAAAAAAGTTTGATATTTTTGTGGAACTGGAAATTCAGACCAGACCTCCTCAGAGATAGTATGGTCTTTGTTAGCAAGTTGTTTTAAATATCTTAATAAATCATTTTTTGTAAATCTATTAAAATCCTGAATTAACCCACATGAAAGGCACTTTCCAACTGATCGAATATAAAATTTTTTTGATATATCATTTGAAAGATTTTTAACAATATTAAAATCGGGAATACATTTGGATAAATAAAATTTTTTCCTTGTTGATTTACAATTAGTACATTTACTTTTTTCCAAATTTTTAAAATGATATAAATTTACATTTAGAAACTTTTTTAAAACAAAAGCGAGATTAGAGTAATCATTTTGATTTTTTCTTAAGATAAGCTTAGGATGATTTAAGCCCATTTTATGCGATTTTAAATTTAAAATTCTTTACAAAAAATTCCATTGATTTAAAAAACCCAAAAGGTTTTGTTGAAGATATAAATTCATTATTTTCATCAAAAATATCTATATTTTCATTAGGTAATTTTTTTTTATCTAATGGTAAGGCTGCAAAAACTAACTGAATCATATCTCTACATTTTTCTGGTACTCCTGCTTTATGAAAACATAATGACGGTGAAAAAATTAATGACGATCCCTTTTTACCAGTATTTTTAAAAACGATTGATTTATCAAATTCAGAATTATAATTGTCCCTGTTTCTATATTTTGAACTTTGTATAAATTTTTTTGTGTCCTCTTTTGAAATTAAGTGCAATGGACCATCTTTATCAGTCACATCTTCTAAATTAACAAATACTTTAAAAAAATTCATTACATATCCATCGTTGTGGAATTTATTTGCGTATAATTCAAGGTCTTTATCTTCAGCATTATTAAAATATTCAATACGAAAAGCCTTAAAATTTAGAAGATAAATTGGCAAGTTATAATATGATTCTAATTCTTTTATGATCGGATTTATTCTTTTAATAAGATCAATTTGAAATAATTTTTTATACTTATTTTCTAAAAAAAAATAGGTTCTGTGATTATTAAATTTTTCCTCTTTTATTTTAGAATGTTTGATATTGTATTTATTTATTATTTCAGCAAAATCTATATCTAACTTTGAAAAACCTTTCCTATCAAAATTCAAGATGCTATCATTATGATTTTTTGTATTTAAAATGAATTTTTTATAAAGAAAATTATAAAATACATATGGCAAAGGAAGTCTTAAATGAAAAAACTTAATTGATATATAAATCGATATCTTAAATAAAATTTTATAAAGTTTCATTTTTTACTAATCTAAATATTTTTTTTGCAATTATATAATCTTCGAGATAATCAATATCTAAAGATTTATAAAATCTCATTATATAGTAGGCTGTTCTACCTCCAAATACATATTTTTTTAAGTTTTTTTTTGGTGTTATGTAAATAGCCCCATTTCTCGCTAGAGTTTTGATTTTGTTCTGTTTTCTTGTCGTTCTTTTTTTTGAGCTAATGAAATCTTTTACAAATTTGCTATTGATTATTTTGTATTGTGAAGATGGTTCATAGTTATGAGGTACTTTTACACAGCTAACTAAAGAATCTGGTTTTTTTTTTAAAAATAGATTTACAGAACTATCTATGTCAAAATGATCTCTAAAAGGTGATGTAGGTTGAAGTGTAACAAAAATATCAGTTTTAATATTTTTTTTTTTTAAATATTGATTTGCATGTAATAGTACTTCTTTTGTTGAAGTATTATCTCTAGAAATATTTTTAGGTCTTAAAATTGTTGGACAGTTGATGCTTCTAGCATATTTTAAAATATTTTTACTATCTGATGATACAAAAAAACCATTTAACGTTTTAGATTTTTTAGCAGCACGAATTGTGTGATAAATAAGAGGCTTACCATTCAAATCTAACATATTTTTATTTTTTAAACTTTTTGAATTTCCTCTTGCTGGTATTATTGCGATTATTCTCATTAGGTTTTTTTAACAATCATTCTTAAATTTTTTCCATTACCAGAAGCATTTATATAAAATTGTAATATTTCAATGTCTAAATTTTTTAAATTACCTAAGAAAGATTTATTTTTTTTTTTTTGAATAAATGATTTGTAGTCCTCCAAATCTAGCCCTTTTGTTTCCCAAAAAATTGTTTTAAATTTCAGTTTTTGAAAAAAAAGACCTAATGTTTTCGGCGTAAAATAGGTTAAATGATGAGTCGGATTAATAAAAACGGAATTTTTTTCTCCAACTAATAGTCTTTGAGCACAATTCCAATTTGGAACATATACAAAAATTAATCCACCTTTTTTTAAAAGCTTTTTTGCTATTTTAATTGTCTCTTTAGGTTTCTCTAAATGCTCTAAAACATCAAACATTGTAATTACATCAAACTTTTCTTTTGAATTAAAATCTTCAAGAGTTTTTTGAAAAATATTAAGCCCCCTCATTAATTTTCCATAATTTGCCGTTTCTGGATTAATTTCTAAGCCAGTTGTCTTCCAACCAATTTTATTTGCATATTCCAACACATATCCTGTTGAACATCCAACATCTAACATATTAATTTTTTTTTTTTTTAAAAATTTTTTTAAAATTTCAACCCTTTCTTTTCCAAATCTATTAACTCTATAAACGTGGGATGAGTTTCCCAACTTTTTCATAATTTTTTGATAATTTTCTGATTTATAAAGATCAGTGTAAAATTTTGAATTTAATATATCTTTTACGTAAACTGTCTTACAACTTTTACATTCAACAATATCTAGATTATCTTTTTTTAAAATCTTATTAAAATATTTATAATCACATGATGGACAATTTCTTATTTTAATAAATTTTTTTAGTTTTTTTTTATTTTTAAAAATTGAATTGTAGTAATCATTTCGATTATTCACACAATAATCATAGGATTTTTTTGGTCTTAACTTTTTAATATCAATTTTTTGGGACTCAAATTTATCTTTTAGTTTTATAAACATTTTAAATCAATCTATCTTAAGATAATTCCAACTTAATAATCTATTTAGTTTTTCATCAATTAGCTTTGGTTCCTTTTTTAATGTAAAAGCCCATGAACCATAAATACCTAAAAATTTTATAGAATTTATGCAAAATCTATTAATTATTTTTCTTGTAATCGCTGAACCATCAATAATTATTATACATCCAATTTTTAAATTTTCAAAAATATTGAATAAATCCCCTCTTGGTATATCAGTGATCAACCTTTTTTTTTCATCAAGATACCACGCGGGGCCATCACAAATTAATAAGTCTAAATTACTAAAATCACTCATTCCCAAATTTTCAAAACAGATTGTTTCAAGTCCAATTTTTTCTTTCGAGAGAATTACATTGCTTTGAATAACATTTACTTTCTTATCAAAATATTTAATTCTATCCTTTGTAAGTTTTACACACTTTTCTTCATGATCAACAGATATAAGCTTACAATCATTTGACATTTGATCTACTATTGCTTCAGTTGACACACCTACCCCAGGTCCTAGCTCAAGTATTCTTTTTGGATTATATTTTTTTATTAATTTTCTTATCACATAAATGTCATATAAATTCATAGTCCAGTTTAGATCATTTGTTTTATCTACTTTATTTTTTCTAATTTGTTTTAATGAGCGTATCCACAATGAAAAATCGAAAAAAAATATCAAGTTAAAAAATCTCTTTATATTTTTATTTAAAAATTTCATTTGAAAATTTCTATTAATAGGTTTGATCTTTTGGAAAAAGTATTATTAGTTTTATCAAATGGATGATATTTAAATATCACTGAAGATAAATTTTTTTTAAAATAGTTTAATATTTCATCAGAATTACTAAGAGGATTATCTGATAATCTTTCTTCTTCTTTTTTTTTATGTGTGTGGCATAAACTAATTAGACAATTATTTTTTCCAACTCTTATAAATTCATTTGCTGCCTTTTGAACTGCATTTGAATACGTAATTACCCATCCAACAATTATGAGATCAAATGTATTATCTTCAAAAGGAATTTTAACCATATTTGCTAAAGTTATTAATTTTGAGTAACTTTGAATATCAATCGATTTTATATTTTTAAGAGAAAAACCATAACCCAATAGTCTGAAAATTTCACTTTCAACTCTTGGTCCAACAATCAAAACTTTCATTTTTTTAAAAATTAAATAATCTAAAGATTTTAAAGGACCGATATGTATTTCAGTTCTTTTTGAAGTAAATTTTCCATAAGAATTAAAAAAATCCCTTAAAGGTGAACTAGTATGATCTAGATTACTTGTCAGTGCGGTTTCCTTTTTTCCATCTTTCACTCTATGTCCCATATCTCCATCATCACTTGATGGTTCATAAAGAGTTTTAAAACTTTTTTTTATATAAAAAAAATATAAAAATCTTACATAACTAACTATATAGATAATGAAAGAAAATTTAAAAATATATCTATAAAAGAAATAAAAAAAACTAAGATTCAAATTTCTAAACATTACCTTGTAAATAATTTTTTTTGAATTTTAGGACTTACTCTGCACAAAATGTTTGCAATTTTTTTTCCTGAATTACCATGACCATAAATTTTACTAGATTTGTATTTGCCACGTTTAATTTGTTTTTTTATAGCTTTAACAATTTGTGATTTATTATTTTTAACCTCTATTACATTAGATCCTTTTTCTCTATCAGTTTGTCTTGATCCAATATTAACAACTGGAGTTCCTATGTAACTCCCCTCTCTGATACCACTAGATGAATTTCCAATAAGACATTTTGTATGATTTAATATATTAAGATAATGATTTGTAGATAAATTTTTTATAAAAAAGAAATTTATCATTTTATTTTTCTCTCTAAAAAGTCTTATCCCTTTTGAAACGCCATCTGAACCAGCGTCTGAGTTTGGCCAAAAAACAAGAGTTGGCATACCAATAATTTTGAGAGCTTCAAGAGAATTCAATATATGTTGCATAGATTGCTCATATTCTGTTGTGACAGGATGTTGAGATAAAACTAAAAAATCTTTTGCAAGATCAAATTTTTTTCCAACTCCGTGTTTGAAAATTACATTAGAATTTAACTTTTCTTTGCTATTAATTACGCTTTTAGCTATATCTATTCTTGGACAACCAACATGAAAAACATTTTTTGGATCCTCTCCCAAGTTTATAATATTTCTCCTGGCTTTTTTACTAGATGGAAAATGAACGTGAGAAAATTTTGTATTTGCATGCCTAATACTTTCATCAATAGTACCTGTTATCTCTCCACCCATCGTATGAGCAATTTTAATATTCAAATATGCTGCTGCAATACTTGCCGAAAGTGTTTCAAATCTATCACCAACCACAACTAAAAATTCAGGTTTTAATTTACTCAACTCAGTTGTAATTTCTACTAAGCCATATCCTGTTGTTTTCGCCATAGTTATTGGATTCTCCCCCTCTAAGAGAGAATAAATCTTAGAGTTTATCTTAAAACCATCTGATTTTATTATTTTTTCTAAATCACCATATTTATCAAGTACACCTGATGCTGCTAGAATAACCTGTAATTCTAACTTTTTCTCTTTTTTAATAGCTGTCAATACACTTTTTATACTAGCATAATTTGCTCTTGATCCAATGTATGCGCAAATTTTTTTTTTCATTTCTTTAAATCGTTTTTTTTCAGCTTAGATCCAGAGGGTAATGTTTTTTTTAATTTTAATCCAATAATTTTTTTGTAATCAAAGGCTTTTATACCATCTCCTGGTTTTTTAAATTCTAAATCTGTAAGTTTAATTCTTTTATTTTTTTCTATCTTGTTTTTTATAAAAATACTTTTTTCGAAAATTTTTTTCATTTGTATTAGATTGTTTGGTAAAATATCTTTATTTACTGGATTATCTTTTAAAATGGCTGCATCTCTAACTTTGTCGACAAAAATCTTAAATTGATCCGGTTCCATACCATACTTAGCATCACTTCCATACATATGTTTAGAAAAAGTAAAATGCTTTTCTATTATCGTTGCTCCTAGATAAGCTGCGATTATTGATGCGGTATTTCCAATAGTATGATCAGAAAAACCTATTTCTGTTTTAAATTTTTTTTTAAGACTAAGTATATTATTTAGGCCTGTATTTTTCAAGTTGCATGGATATTCTGATGTACATTGTAAAATTGTTACTTTACAATTTTTCTTCAAAATATTATAAGCAATTTTTAGTTCATTTAAATTGCTCATTCCACTCGAAAGAAAAACTTCTTTTTTTGTTTTACTAATTTTTTCAATTAAAGGCAAGTTGTTTACTTCTCCAGACGGTATTTTATATTTTTTCAAATTTAACTTCTCTAAAAAATTAACAGCTTCTATTGAAAAGGGGGAGGATAAAAATTCTACTTTATTTTTTTTTGCTATTTGAATAAGTTTTTTATATTGTAAAAAACTAAACTTAGTTCTTTCAAAATAATCATATCTATTCTCATCTTTAAAAAAAACTGGTCTTGGAGCATTTTTTGTACTTTCATATTTAGAAATATGCGTTTGAAATTTAACAATATCAGCTCCACATTTCGCAGCTAACTCTATTAAATTTTTTGCATTACCAAAAGAGCCATCATGCACAGATCCTATTTCAGCTATAATTTTTATTGTCATTTTTTTATTTGAAAATAATTAATATACCAATCTATAAATTTTTTAATTCCATATTTGACATCTGTTTTTGGTTTGTACTTTATAAATTTATATAATTTACTACTATCTGAAAAAGTCTTGTAAACATCTCCAACTTGCAAAGGTAAATAATTTTTTTTTGATTTTACATTAAGATTTTTTTCTATTTCATTTATATAAACTTTTAAATTCACAGGCTTATTATTTCCAATATTAAAAATGTTAAACTTATAGTTCTTTTTCTTTTTGAATACTTTAAAAATGATATCAGACACGTCTTCAACGTAGGTAAAATCTCTAACATGATTACCATAGTTGAATACCTGAATAGGTTTTTTTTTAATCATATTTTCAGTAAATTTAAAAAGTGCCATGTCTGGTCTTCCCCATGGACCATAAACTGTAAAGAATCTGAAAATAGTTGCTCTCAATTTAAATAGGTGACAATAGGAAAAGGTCATTATCTCATTGGATTTTTTGGTTGCAGCATAATATTGTCCAGGGCTATCAGTATTAAGGCCTTCGTGAAACGGATATTTCTTATTTAAGCCATACACGCTGCTAGTACTGGCAAGAAATAGATCTTTAATTTTATATTTTCTTGACAATTCCAAAATAACTGAAGTTCCCAATAGATTATTTTTCGTATACGAATAAGGTTCAATTAAACTATATCTTACCCCTGCCTGGGCAGCTAAATGAATTACATATTTAATTTTTTCTTTTTTAAAAATTTTTTCCATTTTTTTTTGGTCTGTTATATCTGTCTTATAAAATTTGAAATATCTTTTAAATTTATTTTTTTTTAGATTTTTGACTCTGTCTAATTTTAATTTTGTGGAATAATAGTTATTAATATTATCTAAACCAACTACTTTTATTTTATTCTGGATAAACTTAATTGAAGTATGATATCCAATGAATCCTGCAGCTCCTGTGATTAAAACCATTTTAATTATACCTTTGCTATTTTTCCATATAAAAATTTATTACAATCATATCTTGGTAAAGCTTGCTTTCGATACAAAAGATCATTGTATACAATATCTCTAGGCTCAACATTTACTGAAAAAGATACTTTCTTTTTTTCCATGAATTTCTGTATTTTTTTATTAAAAGTATGAAAACCTCCATACGGATATGAAAAAGTTTTTTTGTTATCAAAACTTTTTAGAAATTTAAGTGATAACAAAATATCTTTCTTATAATCGTTAGCATTTAAATTTGATAAAACTCTATGTGAATGACTATGTGCTCCAATAACCATATTGTTATCTATCAATGACTTAATATGTTTTTTTTTCATATATAATTTATCAAAATAATACGTTTCTTGATTTTTAAAAAAATGACGGAATATTTTATCGACGATTTTTGTTTTTTTTTTTTCATCTATATAATAATTTAATATCTTTTTAAAAAAAAAAGTCTTTTTGTTATTCTTTTGGTTTACATATAATTTATTTTCAAAATATTTTATTTTATCTTCATCTAAAAAATTTTTTTCTAGAACAATACTTTTTAAGTAATCGTAAGCTTTTTCACCTCCGTATTTACCAAGTATCAAATGAATTTTATGTACGGGTAAAATTTTTTTTTCAAGAATAGGGCTTGATGGTATATAAAAAATTGCATTGATTTTATATTTTTTTAGTATTTTAAAGGCATATTTATAATGACACATGAGTCCATCATCAAAAGTAAGAAATATTTTCTTTGAAAAATTTTTTTTTTCAAAATTTTTATTAAATAATTCATTGCAATCAAAAAATTCATATTTTCTCTTAAAATAACTCACTTGTTTTTCAAAATTTTTAACATCAAGATATGAAAAATATTTTAACTTAGGATTAAATTTCTCTATATAATGATACATTATACTTTTCATTATAATAATTTATTGCTGTAAATTGGAAATTTTTTCATTAATTTATTTTTATCTTTTAAATATTTTTTAATAATCATGTTATTTTGATTGTATATAAGCTTGTCAATATCATCCTCTTTTATATCTGCTTTAAAAAATATTCTATTTTTTTTATTTTTTTTAAAGCTGCATACTTTTAATTTTTCATAATTTTTTAATATTCTATTCACAACAACAGTAGTATCTTTTATTAATCTATTACCTACAGTATGTACATTATCATGATGTTTAAAATTTGGTCTTATTTGATGTATTATTGGTCCGTCATCAATCCCTTCATTAAGTTTCATAAATGTAACTCCAACAAATTGAAGTTCATTATTTACAAAAGGCCAAAAATTAGTTCCACTACCCAAGTAATATGGTGATAGACCTAAATGTATATTTAAAGAATTATTTTTAAAATGTTTCAAAAGTGGATTCTTGATGATCGAACAACCATAACTCAACAAATAATCGGGCTTTAAATCTAAAATTTGTTTTATAAGTTTTTGATCTTTATTAAATTGACCTCTTTTAATAATTTGCAAATTTTTTACTTCTTTTGTTCTTTTAATAAAGCTTTTAAAGAATTTTTTTTCGTAGATTTGTCTTAAAAGAAAATGACTCTTAATTTTATTTTTTTTCTTCAATCTAAAAAATTTTGTACTCTGTCTTTTTAAATTATCTTCACTTAAACATAAACAAACTTTAAAATTTTTATTATTTGATATTTTTCTTCTAAAAAAAATATGTCTTAACTCATTTGCAGTAATGATTAAAATTTTTTTTTTCAATTTTTTAAACTCTCTTCATTTATAAAAATAACTCTTTTTCCAATTGAATGCATTTTAAAATTAATTTTTTTTTTATTAATAATTTTTGAAAATTTTACAATATTATCATTTATTTCAAGTCTAGTAAAATCACCGACTTTTTTATCTGAATAAAATTTGAAATATCTGTTTTTTTTATTAATTAATTTAAAAAACATCAAAAATTTTTTTACTATGTTTATCAAATTAAGAAAAATCAAATTAGAAAATTTAAGATTGTATTTTTTAATATGTAAATTATCAAAGCTATTTATTATTTTTACAAATGATAAATCTTTGGATCTAGAGTTTGTATACCAGTGATCTAATTCAGAGTATTTTATATTTTTTTCTTTTTTATTTTTTATTATAAGTTTATTTACATCTGAATAAGATTTACATATATAACAAACCTTTTTAAATAACTTATCATGAAGGCCACTGCCATGAAATGGATCAAAACAAATTGTTTTTTTTTTTAATATCCAAGACTCCAAACCAATAGTATCTCTATTATGAATAACCTTCTTTGCAGCTAAAATCCAAGGTATTGCACTTCCTTGAAAAATAACCTCGCAGTTAGTGACTTTTTTAGCAATCTTTTTCCACTCTTTGTCACTTTCTGAAGGATGTGTTCTGATTATTATTTTAGTTTTTGGAAATTTTTTGCGTAATTCAAATGGTAAATTATAAAAATAATTTAAAAGTTTTGTCGACTCATTAAAATATGATTTAGTAGTGATCATTGATTTTGAGTCTTGAAGTTTATTAAGAGGATTATTTCTATTTACAGATCCAAATCTAGATGAAATAAATATAAAGTCGCCATGCTTTTCGATTAATTTTTTTGCTTTTAAATCATATATCTGCCTAAAGGGTTCTTTTAATATGTCAATTCTTGGATTACCAACAATCTTTGATTTTTTTTTAACTTTGTTATTTTTAATCATTTTTTTGTGTTTTTCGCTCCACAAAAAGAAAAGATTAATGAATAAATTTATATTATGATCTATATTTTGCTTTAAATATATTTTGTTATCGTGATACATTAAAGCTTCTTCATCTAGAGAGTAAATTTCATGGCCCAATTTCTTCCAATCATTAAATCGTTTATTGCTCCCTTTTCTTAAAGCTTTTTCAATAATTATACCTGGAGGAAGATATTTAATAATTGATCTTAATTCATTTTTTTCACCGATTACTACATGGTAATTTTTAATTAAAGCATAAGTGCAAAGAAGAAGTTTGCCAACTAATTCTCTATTAGCATTTTCGAAAATAATATAAATAATTTTTTTTTTATTCATCAAAGTGAATATTTTGCTAAATATAAGATCTTAGTAGAGTTAAATTATCAGAATATTTTCTCAGTAATGCCAATTCCTCATAATTCATACTACAAATATGAGCCATTTGAGTATCAACATTCATTGAATTATTATTCGAAAAATGTTTTTCAATATACTCGGCCCCTCTTGATACGGCAAATAAACAAGCCCCAATACCTATAGTGTGATCACTAAAACCAGAAAAAAAACTTTTATCAAAATTTGGCATTTTAATCTTTTTATAGTCGGTTGGATAATTTGAAATACAATATAAATACTCGATATTTTTATCCTTAAATGGAACCCCATTTTTCTCATAATCATACATACCTAAAGAGACTATGATTCTTTTTTTAGTTGAGATTATTTTTTCGCAAAGATTTTTATCCTCAACGGTACGACTAGCTATTTTATATATTTCAAAATCTAATTTTTCACACCAGTCAATTTTTTCAGCATCAAAAATTGAAGCAAAGATTTTTATATCTTGATCTTCAGAAAATTTTTTCAATTCTTTAAGTTCATCAAAACTTATTTCCAAGTATTCTCTATCTGTGTTTCCAAAAAGTTTTTTACTACTATAAAGCTGTATTTTAACATAATCTGCACCTCCTAATTTTGACTGGATAATCATTCTTTTAATTTCATTTTTAGATCCCATAAACTGTGGATGTATTTCAGAAATTATTTTTACTTTTCTCTGTGATTTATTTGTTTTCATCTCTTTGTTGTTTTAATTAAATTTACTACATCTTTTTTTGTATGAATATCCAAAATATCACTATACACAAATCCTGCATATGTACTTAAACTATTTTGAAATACAGCCTCGTATTTTAAAACTCTAATAGCGCCGTTTTGATTATTATTTTTGTCTACTGACATTACCTCACTTAAATTATATTTAACGAGATGTAAAATACACTTATCTATATCGTGATTAGAGATTTGTGGTGAATTTGCTTGAAGACTTACAATAATAGTAGGTTTTCTGAACTTTGATATTTCTTTTGTTGCATGTGAAATTGCTTCCATTTTAAAAACGTAATCGTCAGATAAATGAGTTGGTCTATTAATCACTTTGACACCATTTTTTTTTGCGTAATTTAAAATTTCTTTATCCTCAGATGAAACATAAACATCTTTAACTAATTTAGATTTCTTTGCGGCAATTATAGACCAATAAATCATTGGTTTATTCCAAATATTATATAAATTTTTTCTTTTTAATCTTTTAGACCCTCCTCGGGCAGGAATAATAACGGCTACCCTTGGTTTTTTACATAATTTAGATTTTAATAATTCAATTTTTTTTTTATTTCTAATTTGTTCAAGTTTTGCCTTATAAACACTTATATAATCGTCTTGTTTAGTTTTATTTTTTCCATGCATTCTGTAAAAATAAAGTGGTAATTCTAAATATTGAATTTGATATTTGTCACCAAGTCTGGTCCTCAGTTCTTCTTCTTCTCGGTGCTTAAAATTTTTATCGTAAAGTCCAAGTGATATAAGTTTTGATCTATTATACATGATACCACAAGATATTGGTTTTTCTCTTGCAGAAACAACTTTTATAATTTTCTCATTTGATTTAAAATATTGATAATCACAAGCAACACAGAATAAATTTTTATTATTTCTCAAATAAGCAAATAACAATTTTATAAAGTCTCGAGAGATTAAATCGTCCGCATCAACTCTCACTACATATTTTCCTCTAGCCTTCAATATTGCTTTGTTTGAACTTTCAGCTACTCCTAAATTTTTTTTATTTTTTAAAATTTTGAAATTTTTGTGTGATAAATATTTTTTTGCTAAAGAAATTGAATTGTCAGTTGAACAATCATCTACAAAAATGATTTCAAATTTTTTTTTATCAAAATCTTGTTTTAGACAACTTTCAATAGAAGCTTCTAAGAATTTTGAATAATTATAATTCGTAAGTATAATTGAAACTTCCATAAATTTAACCAAGTAATTTTATGTTTTTTTGCACACAATCTAAAAAAATTTTTTTTCTTCTACAAATATTGTTGAACAATTTTTCTCCACATCCTATAGCAGCTGGTATACTAAATTCTGAGCAACGTATAGACATATGAGAATTAGACCCCCCATATTTAGTAATTAAACCTTTAATTTTATGCGAAAAAATCCAATCAAAGCCTGGATCTGCATTTTCAATCATTACAATTCGATTCTTTAGATTTAAATTTTTGTTTACGGTATTTAAATGAATAATCTCCCCAATGACTTTTTTTCTTGTAACAAAATTTGGGATATTATTTTGAAAAGGAGTAATATAGCAATTAGATTTATCAAAAATAATTTGAGGTAATTTAATTGAATTTTTAATTTCATTTTCTTTTCTGTAAATTTTTAAAAATCTCCGTTTTTTATTGAGATTAAGATTATCTAAATTGAAATAAGACATCTCATCCCTTGTTAAATTTTCTTTTTTTCCTGAAATTGCAATTTTTTCAAGAATAGAGCTAACGCTTTTTGTAAATACAAACTTAGAGTACTCTCTCAATTGTATAGCTTTTTCTATGTAATTAAACAATTCTTCACTATTCTTTATACCTAATTGATACCTTTTCAAAAGCTTATCTATATTCTTTTTCTCAACGTTCTTAATTTTGAAAATTTTTTTTTTAATACCCAACTCATTATTTCTGGGTGTTTGTAAAAAATATTTATTTGTTTGGTCGTATCTTTTAGAATTAATATCGTATGTTCCAGGTCGTAAATGACCATATTTATCTAGAAATTTTTTTTTATCATATTTCTTATTATTTAAACTATTGTAGTCTTCAATCATTTCTGTTGCCACTGTACTTATATTATTTAAAAAAAAGTTTATTCTTGATTCAGACATAATATTTATAGATTTGAGTGATCTTAATATCGTTGTTGCAATAAATCCATGTCTCGCTAGTATAGCAAAATAGAGAGTTCCATATTCTCTACATTCTTTGAGCATTTTTTTTATATTTTTTTTATCTGACTTTTTTTGAATTGTAGAAAGATAATTTATTTTTTTAAGAGATTTTTCTAATGAGAAAGAGTTGTTTTTATTGATGCAATTTTTTGTTAGCTCTAAATAGTAATTAGTAATTTTTTTTATTTCTGAATTTGTTAAATTATTTGGCATTAATTGTTTAATCTTATTTTTAAAATCAAAACTAAAACAAGTTATTGCTAAACTAAATTCTATTTTATCGTGTAATTTTGGATTTTTGCTCAATTTAGATAGCCAAAAATTTATAATTTTGTTTGAAAGTTTAATAGGTATTTTTCTTGGTAAGAAAGAAATCAAGCTAAGCTTAAAATTTATATATGGCTGACCTGCAAAGTTGACCATCAAGTTATTTTCTTTTGGGACTCTGTATCCCATAATTTTTCTGGCTATTTTCCATGTTTTTGACGTAATTAAATTTTTATAGAGTGAATATGATAAAGGTCTAGGATGTAGACCTATCATCTCAACCGGATTCCAGTCTGGCATTTGGCCGTAATAATTAGGGGATCTAAATCCTTTTTCAAGTTTGTCTAGATTTTTTTCTACTTTTTTATTTGTTTTGTTTAATAAAGATTTAAATATTTTTTTATCATTCTTTTTCCACTTATTAATTTTAGTAATTTTTCTTACTTGAAGTAAAATTGGATTATTTTTTTTATCGATTGCAAATTCTATATCTAGATACTGGTTATCTAATAATTTTTCTAATTCTTTGATTGCGTTAATTAATCTTATAAATCTTACGGATTTTAATAATCTAGTATTGTCTCTATAAATATATAAAGATTTGTTTGAAAACTTTCCACTTCCTGATGTGACTGTATTTGTTAAACCTGTAGTGTCATCATAATTTATTATATAATAGGGGGACCCGTTATTTATATCATGAGTGAAAGCTACTCCGCTTGAAGACACGCTTTTAACCATTTCCTGAAAAATTATCTCGTCTTTCTGCGTTTTTTTATTAATAATTTTAAAATTTCTAATAATTTCATTAATACAATAATCAATTTTTTTTTTGTTATTTATTGGTATATTTAAAAAACTTTTATAAACTCCAGCTTTTGAGTCATCTTCTTGGTCTTCTTTTGATGATGAGGACCTAATAGCTAGTTTATTAATTTTTTGTTTTTTAAAAATTTTTAGGATCTGACTTATTTTTCTCTTGCTTTTTAATATTTCAGGCACACTAACCACCTCTGTTTTTGGAATTTTGAAATTACTTATTTTTTGATTGAGTGCTAATAATATTCTTCCTTTAGTTGCCGATAAAATATCCTTACTCATTTAAATTATTTTTTTTCTATTAAAAATATATGTGGAAAAATTTTTTTTACTCTAAAGTCATTAATCTGATCTTTGTGAATTATCTTATTGAATTTTTTTTTGATTTCATCAATTGAAATTCCTTTACCAAATTTTTGAGTCTTTCTTCTCTCAACTCTTTTGTCTTTTTTTTTAAAAAAAAACACCTTTTTTAAAATTTGTTTTAAAAATCCTCTCAATTCATAAAAAAATAAGAACAATCTTCCAACCTTCAAATCATTTGTTTTAAATCTTTCAAACTCTTTCTCTCTAGATTTTATTACACTTATAATATTTTTAACAGAACACTGATTATTTGGGAAATTTTTTAAAAATATACTTAAATTATCCTCATTAACATTTTTAACAAAATAATCGTCAAAATTTTCATTTTTAATAATACTATTGAGTTCCTCGATTGATCTTACAGTCTTAGTAAAATTTTTTAGGACATTATATTCAACGCTAGGATAGTCCTTACAAGGAATAAAATTTAAAACGGGTTTGTTTAAAAACGAAGCCTCGATTATTGTTGTATCATTGTGACCAATCAATAAATCACTGGCTAGTATCCATGCATTCGTACTTAAATTATCACTTACTGTAATTACATTTTTAAGATTTTTAGTTAATCCAAACCAAAATTTTTCATTCTCAGCGGGATGTGGTCTAACTATTAATTTTTTATTTGGGAAATTTTTATCAAAATCTTGAATGAATTTTATAAAATATTCCAGGTCATTTTGAAGTAATGCTCGCCAGTTTCTTGCAACTTCAAGTTCTCTAGAATGAATATCCTTACCCATTGCTACCATATTAAAAACATGACCAATCCTTTCTTGTGGTAAATTTTCATTAATTTTTGAAAAACTTGAGGTAAATAATATAAAGTTTCCATATTTAGATTTTATTTTTTCAGCTTCTTCTTTAAAAACTTTATTATTTTTATCTTTGAGAATATCCACTCTTGGATTGCCTGTTGAAAATATTTTATTTCTAAATGATGGAAATTTTTTAATAATTGTATTTTTATCTTCCTCTCCCCAGGAAAAAAAATAATCCAATTCTTTCATGCTGTTTGGATATATTCTTCTCTCGACAGCATCCTTAACATCATAATTGATAAACATTTCTTCATCGTAAGCAGCAACTTGATGACCGTACTTTTTAAGTAAGTTCATCATTTTAGTGTTTCTCGGTCCTATACTTTTAAAAATTACCAAACCTGGTCTTAGATATTTAAGTCTTTCCCACAAAACTCCTTTGTGACCTATAACAACAGAGTAATTTAAATCTGAGGCTATTGATGCGAAATATAAACGTGCATCAATTTCTCTTTTTAAGATTTCAATTAATAAATAAATTCTTTTTTTCATATTCTTTTAAAACATCTTTTTATAAGGAAGAACACAAATAATAAAATTTAATTTTTGAATTTATATACTAGAAATTTTACAAATCAACAATTACTTTATATTATAACTTATTTATGAAAATTCTTTTTGTCCCTAAAATAATCTGTAAGTATAAAAATCAACTTGAATATAGCGTCGAAATAAAACTAATAAGTTTTTTTAAAAAAATATTTAAAAATATTGAGTTTGAGTTTGCAATTGGAGAAAGTTTTTTAAAAAAAAAGTTTGATTTAATATTACTTTGTGGGGGCAATTCAATTATCGAAAAATCAAATAAACAAGAAGATAAATTCAGAAGCAAACTAGATAATAAAGTATATAATTTTTTTTTAAGAAAAAAAATTCCTGTCGTAGGAATTTGTCATGGAGCTCAATTCATTGCGAAAAAATATAAATGCTTAATACTTAATAAAAAAGGTGTTGGAGATCACTTTATAATATTTAAAAAAAAATTTGATAAAAATTTCAAAAAAAAATATATGGTTAATTCTTTTCATGACATGAGCATAAAATGTGAAAATAATTTACTTATAGAATATGCGCATACAAAAGATAATTATTTAGAATTTTATAAAGTAAAAAATAAAGAAATATATGGTATTATGTGGCATCCAGAAAGATTCAAAAAATTTAAAAACATTGATAAAAAAATTTTTAAAAAAATATGCAGTTAATTATTTTAGCTTCTGGAAAAGGAAGTAGGCTTAATTATAAAATAAAAGTACCAAAAATATTTATAAAGATAAAAAATAAAACCTTATTTGATTTAAATAAAAAATTTTATTCTTTTTTTAAAAAACGAATAATTATTTTAGGTTATGGATACAAGAATTGTGCCAAAATATTGAAAAACCAAAATTTTAAGATACTCAAAAATGACATTTATTATAAAACTAATATGGTACACAGTTTATTTTGTGCAAAAAAACAGATCAATGATGATGTGCTAATATGTTATGGGGATATTTTTTTCGATTGGAAAATTATAAATCAACTTAATATCAAGAAAGATAAAGAAAATTTGATTATTTTGAAAGAAAATTGGTTGTCTTTATGGAAAAAAAGAATGGGTTTAAAAGATATTTTTAATGATGCAGAAGATTTAAAAGTTAAAAACAAAAAATTAATTAGTATAGGAGAAAAAATTAATGAAAAATTACCAAAACTACAATTCATGGGTATATTAAAACTTAATAAAGAGTCATTTTTTAAATTGAGTAAATTTTATTCTAGAATTAAAAACAATAATATTGATTTTACATCTTTTTTAAATCAAGCAATGAAAAAAAAAATTATTAATATTAAATATACTAAAACAAAAAAGTTTTGGTTTGAAGTAGATAATAAGAAAGATTTAAGAATACTTACAAAATATATTAATGATAAAAAAATTATTTGACATAATTCCAAAAGGCCAAAAAAAAAATACAATCATTTTTTTTATAATGCTAATTACATCAATGATTCTAGAAGCATTGAGCCTGGGTCTAATCTTTCCTGTAATTATAATTTTTTTATCAGAAGACTACTCTTACGAAAATTTTTTGGTTTTAGAGAATTTATCAAAAAATTACTCGGATAACCAAATTTTAATATGGTTGGTTATTTCAATTGTATTTTTATATCTTCTCAAAAACATTTTTTTATTTTTTTTACATGTTTGGAAACATTCATTTGCAAACAACATGAGTTTTTTAATACAAAAAAAATTGTTTAGTAGATATCTATTTGAACCGTATTTAAATATTATTAAAGAAAATTCTGCATTAAAAATAAGAAATTTACAAATGGAGGCATCAAAATTTTCGAAATGTCTTGGTGCTTACATGATAACAATCATAGAAGTAATGATATCAATTTCTCTACTATTTATCTTATTTTTTTTGATCCCCGTCTTTCAAGTCTGATTATTTTGATACCATTAATTATGATTATTGGATTTTATTTATTTGCAAAATTAAAAACTGTTAATTGGAGTAAAGAAAAAATTTTTCATAATGGTAAAGCTATCAAAATTTTAATGGAGTGTCTTTCTGCGATGAAAGAAATTAAAATATTTAAAAAAGAAAATATATTCTTAGAAAAATATACTTATCATGAAAAAAGAAATTTAAGATTAATAACATTTTTCAATATTTTCAATGATAGTCCAAAAATTCTCATAGAACTGGTTTCTATTGTTGCAATATGTGCAGGAATTTACTTTATGATAATTTCTGGTTATCAAAAAGGTGAGATTATCGCATCGTTAGGGCTTGTTACTGGAGCTGCATTTAGAATAATCCCGTCAACGACGAGAATAATTAACTCAATCAATGCAATAAAAATAAATTCACCATCTATTGATTTGTTGCACGCCGAATTGAATGATAAAAACTCAATAAAAAATATTTCTAGTGAAAATCTAGTCAAAAATGATGAATTTAAAAAAAATATATTTTTTAAAAATGTTTCATTTGGTTATGTAGGAAAACAAAAACTATTTAGTAAATTATCCTTTGAATTGAATAAAAAAGATAAAATTTTTTTATTTGGAGAAAGTGGCAGCGGAAAAAGCACTTTTATTGGTTTGTTGATTGGGTTGATTAAACCTATAGAAGGTAAAGTTGAGATTGATGGACAAAATATTTATGAAAAATTCGATAATCTAAATAAAATTTTTGCTTATATATCTCAAGAAAATTTTTTACTTGATGATACTATTTCATATAATATTACGCTTAGTGATAAAAACAAAGTAGATATACAAAAATTTAATAAAGCCTTAAAAGTATCAAGCTTATATAATTTCGTATCAGATTTACCTGACAAAGAAAATACTGTTATAGGTGAAAATGCAGTTTTTATTTCTGGAGGACAAAGACAGAGATTGGCCATTGCTAGAGCAATATATTACGATGCGGAAATACTCATCCTTGATGAGGCTACAAGTGAAATTGATAGCGATACAGAGAAAAAAATATTAGACAATGTTTTTAAAGAATATGAAGATAGGACTTTGATTATTATTTCTCATAACAAATCAAATGTGAAGAATTGTAAAAAATATTTTAAAATAGAAAATCAAGGAATAGTAGAAATTAAAAGTATCTAAACTTTTTTTTTATATATTTTTCTATAACTTTAATTTTTTCTTTAAATTCTTTAATACTTCCATCATTTGAAATATAAATATGTGATCCAGAAGGCCTTTTAAATTTTATATCTATTCCTACAACATTTTTAATTTTTTTACTTAGTGCATTTGAATATAGTTTTTTATAGTCTCTTTTTATCAAATTTGACATTTTTGCATCAATAAAAATTTCAATATAATTTTTAATATTTTTTCTGCACCACGATCTGTATCTGCTTGAAGTTATATTTGCAGCTACAATTAAATTAATGTTCTGAAATGATAGATATTTAATTAATCTGGTTAATCTTTGTGCATTTATATCTCTGTCTTTGAGAGTATATTTTATATCGTTCCTGAAAATTTTTCTAAAAATATCGCCATCAAAATAAAGAAAATCTTTATTTTTTTTAATAAAATATTTGCCTAAAGTCGTTTTACCTGCACCAGAAATACCGGTTATCCAAATGACCATTATTATTTCTTTTTACAAATGTATAATGGAGATCTTTTGATTATCTGAAAATAGCCATTCTTTTTCACTTCATTATCATAAATTTTTTTATAATCATCATAAAAGTTTTCTACTAATTTAATTCCTCTAGGTTCAACACCTGATGCAACAAATCCCATTAAAATTTCCCAATCAGTAACTTGTAGTTCTTCTTCTTCAAGTCTTTTATCCATATTAAAAAATCCTGGTATCATGATATCGGCTATTTCTTCTGTAAAAGTGTCGATAATTCTATCGATAGGAAAGTTTTTGTCCAAACTTCTCCCTATCTCATAAACATTTAACATATGCTTTTCGCTGTTAGTTGTTATGCTACAAAAAGAATTTTCTTTGTCATTCAAACATTCATGGAGATTTTTTAGAGCTTTTTTTTTATCTTGGGCGTGATAAAGAACATTATGGCACATAACTATGTCAAACTGCCCTCTATATTTCTCTAAATTTTCAACATCAGCAATTTCAAAAGTTTTATTTGCACTTACTTCTTTTGTATTTTCCTTCTCCTTTTCAACCATTGCCTCAGTAAAATCGGTCAATGTAGCATCAATTTGATATTGATTAAGTGTTTTAGAATTTTTTTTCCAGAATACACCTGTGCCACATCCTATATCTAAGATTTTGATTGTTTTATCTTTTTCAAATAAACTTAGATTGAAGTTATTTAATATCCATTCATGAAATGAGTGTTTATTTTTTGTAAATTGGTGAATTTTAATCCTAGCCTCTAAATACCTTGTGGTGCTATATTGTTTTTTCTTTAAGTAACTTTTTGTTATTTCTTCTGCCATTTGATTATTTTACGTAAAACAAATTATCTACATCCTCAATATCTCTTTTTAGATTTTTTGCAATATAATTATCATCAAAAACTATTTCATAAAAATCTGGCATAGATATTTGTTTCCACATTTGAAAATTAAAATCTAAATTAAAAAAATATTTTAATATAATTCCAATTAAATTTCCATGAGTTACAAAGATAATATTTTTATTTTCTTCTTTAAAAATCTTAAATGTTTCATTTAAAAAAATTTGTATTCTTTCATAGCATTCTTTTTGGGACTCACCAGTTGTGACTTTAAAGTTTTTATCATCCCACATTTTTTCAATTATCTGATGTTTTGAATATTGATCACTTTTTCCAATATTTATTTCTTTTAAATTATCATTAGAGTAAATTTTCATATTTTTATATATTTTTGATAGTGGTTCTAAAGATTGTAATGCCCTTGTGAATGGACTTGAATAAATTACTGTGTTTTCATTTATTTTATTTGAGATTTTTTTTGATAAAGAAAGAGATTGTTTTACCCCATCTGCATCTAGCTCGCGCAATCTTTCATCGCCACCCATGACAGATTTACAATGCCTGCATATAAAGAACTTATTTTTCATAATATCTAAATTTTTTTAAAAATTTTTTTCAGTGCATAAATCAAGCCAATTAAGCTATTAGTACTGGTTAGCTACATGCGTTACCGCACTTCCACACCCAGCCTATCAACGTGGTGGTCTACCACGGCTCTATTGGAAGAACTAGTTTTGAGGTGAGT
>MDTB01017369.1_pt1 | contig 34033 bp, 37 predicted proteins | sample 811161 | NCBI WGS metagenome assembly MDTB01 (sample SAMN05326650, study PRJNA326480) | marine metagenome | isolation source: seawater | place: Mediterranean Sea | collected 2009 | reverse complement strand
TAAGCGAGTTCGCAAAGGCCCTCTAGAGCGTCTTTTGCTTGTGCTTTGCTGATGTCTGCCTTTTCGGCAACGGCTGCGATGATTTGTGACTTAGTCATTGGTTTGCCCATTATTAATTCTCCTGATGTTTTGACTGTGGGTCTCCCCCTACTTGCCGATATTATATCGGACGCTTAAAGTCATGAATTAAGCTGTTTGCAGGGCTTTTGGCAACCTAAAAATAGAAAACCTCATCGGAAGAGGGTGTTGTATGGTTTCAATCTTGCGCCAATGGGCTCAATCTGATTTTCTACTGTCTTCTTTTTTTAGGTGGGGAGGTCTCTGTTTGAGAGGAAAAAAGATGCGCCTTCAATCGGACTGAGAGAAGTGAGAAAAGAATGATAAGTGCGTTAGCAAGCTGTTTTATAGGAGCCTTTTTGGCTCCATTTCTTCATCGTCGATTTCCGCGAGGATCGGGGATTCTATTGGCATTCATTCCGTTGATGATTTTTATCGGTGTGCTGAATGGATCGATTGTTGGGTCGTTGGGAGAAGGGGCGCCTACGTTGCTTTATTTAGATGGGCTCTCACGCCTGTTTGTGTTGCTGATCAGTGGAATTGGCACGTTGATTTTATTATATACGCATGGCTATCTCAAGGGAGACGCGCAGCAGGGTCGCTTTCTGTGTTATATGATGGCGTTTATGGGTTCGATGTTGGGATTGGCGATGTCGAACCATTTGTTGTTGCTATTCATCTTTTGGGAGCTGACGAGTTTTACGTCATATCTATTAATTGGATATAATCATGAAAGTCAGGCAGCGCGCGATGCGGCGCTACAAGCGATGTTGGTGACGGTGAGCGGGGGGCTTGCTTTGCTAGCAGGAGTTGTTTTGATGACGGATGCGGCGGGGACGTGGTATTTGTCTGACTTGATATATCAAGGGGATTTGCTTCGGGCGCATGAACACTATATTCCGATCTTGGTTTTAGTGGCGTTGGGCGCGTTCACGAAGTCGGCACAATTCCCTTTTCATTTTTGGTTGCCCGGTGCAATGCAGGCGCCGACTCCAGCGAGTGCCTATCTGCATTCGTCAACGATGGTGAAGGCAGGGGTTTATCTCTTAGCGCGGCTCTCTCCTGTGTTGGGGCATACACCGGAGTGGAGTGGATTGTTGATGACGGTGGGTACGATTACATTTGTGGGGGGGGCGGTGATGGCCGCAGGACAACACATCCTGAAGCGTCTTTTGGCCTATACGACCGTATCGGCATTGGGTGCCATGGTGATGTTGATCGGGGTCGGTTCCAAATATACGATTAAAGCGATGGTGGTTTTTTTGGTTGCCCATGCGTTTTATAAAGCAGCTTTATTTATGGTCGCTGGTTCGATAACGCATGAGACTGGGGAAAAGTCGGTCGATCGATTGGGCGGTTTGCGGCGTGTGATGCCATTCACGTTTGTGGGAGCGATTGTGGCGGGGCTCTCGATGGGTGGGTTTCCTCCCTTATTTGGTTTTGTGGCGAAGGAAGCTTGGTTGCATTCATTAGGTTCAGCGGTGGGGTTAACGGTCGCGACCGTTGTGGGGGGTGCCGCCTACGTGGTTGTTGGGCTTTCGGTTGGATGGAAGCCTTTTGTGGGGCCAGCCCCGGAGGGGCAACGGGCGCATGAGGCTCCTTGGTTAATGCGGTTGGGACCCATTGTTTTGGGTGTTGGTTCGATCTTAATGGCCCTTTTTTGTGGGATGATTGGAACGAGTTTTATTCAGCCTGCCGCGATGGCTATATACGGCAAAACCTTTTCGGTGGATCTTCACCTCTGGGAAGGGTTCAATCGGTACTTTTATATCAGTATGGCAACGTTGGTGCTGGGGGTGTGTGCGTTTCGAATACGTTCTCTGTTTTTGAGGGGGGCAAAGACGCTCTCGATACTCTCGCCGTTTGGAGCTGAAGCGGGTTATCAGCGTGGATTGAAAGGAATATTGAGTTTGGCAACATGGCTGACCAAACGGTTGCAGACGGGTCTGTTGCGCGACTATATCCGAGTTGTTATTCTGTTTGCCGTGGCGTTGGTGGGGGTGGCTTTTTGGCGAAGTGGGATGGTGTTTACGGGGGCGGTTACGGCGTGGCAGCCGCAAGTGGTTTTATTGGCTGGCATTATGGGAGTGGCGGCTTGGGCTGCGATTTTTGCGAAGTCTCGATTGGGGTCGATTTTGTGTTTGGGTATTGTGGGCTATGGCGTGGCGATGCTCTTTTCATTTTATAGCGCACCTGATTTGGCCATGACGCAGTTGGTGATTGAGTCGTTGACGATTATTTTAATTGCGCTAGCTTTTTATCATCTACCTCATAAGCAGCGCATCTCACCGCGCGCCACGCGTTGGACGGATGGATTGATCGCAACGTTGTTTGGGGGGGTAATGATGTTGTTGGTTATGGCGGCGATTCATGTGGAACACGTGACACCTGTTTCGGATTATTTCCTAAACAATAGTTATCTCGAGGCGCATGGTCGCAATGTCGTGAATGTGATTTTGGTTGATTTTCGTGCGCTGGATACGTTGGGTGAAATTACCGTATTAACGGTTGCCGCGCTGGGTGGATTTGCTCTGTTGAAGTTGCGTGCGAAAAAGAAAGAGGAGTCTTCATGACTTCTTTAATTCTTCGCACAGCTACGCGTTATCTTTTTATTCCGTTGATGATTTTTTCGATCTATCTTCTTCTGCGAGGGCATCATTTGCCGGGAGGCGGTTTTGTGGGTGGACTCATGGCGGGGGCGGCTTATGCGTTATATGCATTGGCATTTGATGTGGCAACGGCTCGCAAGAAATTGCGAGTTGACCCGATCTCATTGGCGGTGGTGGGATTGGCGATGGCCTGCCTTAGTGGGGTTCCCGCGCTGTTATATGGCGAGGCTTTTTTAACGGGGATTTGGTGGGAAATTCCGTTGTTATTTGGCGAGGTATTCGATTTGGGAACGCCGTTAATTTTTGATACGGGCGTCTATTTTGTTGTGTGGGGCATATTGCTCACGTTGGTTTTTTCATTAGGGGAGGAGGCCTGATGGATTGGATCTTGGCGTTGCTTATTGGGCTGCTCTATGGCAGTGGGCTTTTTCTTATGATGCGTCGAACGTTGGTTCAGTTGGTGATGGGGTTAGGCTTGTTGAGTCACGGTGCCAATTTGCTTATTTTTATTGCGGGTGGATACGGTCGTGGTGCGGCGCCAATTCTGGAAGAAGGGCAGAAGACTTTTTCGGTTCAGCCTGCCGATCCGCTTCCTCAAGCGCTGATTCTAACGGCGATTGTGATTAGTTTTGCGGTTACTGCTTTTGCGCTTACGCTCTTTTTGCGCACGGTTACATCAACCGGAACGGATGATGTGGATGCGATGCTGGAGGATAACGCATGAAGCTGATTCCGGTGTTGCCGATTATAATTCCGTTGCTTGGCGCTTTGGCAGCACTGGTTGGACGCCGCTCCTTGGTGTGGCAGAAAGCAGTGGGTATGCTGAGCGCGTTTCTGATGGTGGGCGTTTCGGTGTGGATGATTGTGAAGGTGGCAGATGGAAGGGCCCCTTTGGTGTTGCATACGGGTGGCTGGGCAGCCCCGTATGGGATTACGTTGGTGGTGGATATGCTCGCGGCGGCGATGTTATTGTTGAGCGCGATTGTGGCAGCGGTGGTGGCGGTGTATGCCTGTGGGGATTTGGATGACGATCGCTTTCGATTTGGATTTGTTCCTCTGACGCTCATTATGATGATGGGGGTGAATGGAGCCTTTGTGGCGGGGGATGTGTTCAACCTCTATGTTTGGTTTGAGGTGTTGTTAAGCGCGTCTTTTGTTCTGTTGGCATTGGGTGGAGAGCGAAAGCAGATGGAAGGGTCGGTTAAGTATGTGACCTTGAATTTGATTTCTTCGGCCTTATTTTTGGCGGGGATTGGTATTTTATACGGAATGGCAGGCACGCTTAATATGGCGCAGTTAGCGCAGGTGGTAAGCGAAGGCGGATCGGGCGGTAGTGCAACGTTAAGTGCGGCTCTTTTCTTAGCAGGTTTCGGTATTAAGGCGGGGATTTTCCCGCTCTATTTCTGGTTGCCGGCGAGTTATCCAGCGCCTCCGGCCTCGGTTTCCGCCATTTTCTCAGGGTTGTTGACGAAGGTTGGGGTCTATGCGCTGATACGGGTTTTCACGCTGATCTTTGTCGAAGATGTTGCCTTTACGCATGGGCTGCTATTGGGGTTGGCCGCTTTAACGATGGTTACCGGTGTTTTTGGTGCAGCCTCACAATTTGAGATTCGTGCGATTCTCTCTTTTCATATTATCAGCCAGATTGGCTATATGATAATGGGGTTGGCTTTGTTTACCCAGTTGGCCTTGGCAGGAACGATTTTCTATGTAATTCATAATATGGTTGCGAAGACCAATCTCTTCTTGGTGGGCGGTGCAATCCAACACCTTAAAGGCTCGACGCATTTGAAAAAAATCGGCGGGCTGTACAAAGAATATCCATTTCTCAGTATTTTGTTTCTGATTTCTGCGATGTCGTTGGCGGGGATTCCCCCGCTTTCGGGATTCTTTGCAAAATTTATTTTGATTTTAGCGGCGTTGCGAGCCGAGCAATGGCTGATGTGCGGTGTGGGGCTTTTTGTGGGCTTGTTGACGCTCTATTCGATGACAAAAATTTGGGCAAATGGATTCTGGGCGGAACAACCGGAGGAAGTTCCAGTGGTGGAACCCGGTTCATCGGCAAAGCGGTTTGCCTTGATTTTTCCAATTGCGGTGCTTGCCATTATTACGATCTGCATGGGTCTTGGCGCGATGTTTGTGTTTGAATTTTCGGATCGAGCAGCGGTCCAATTGTTAGATCGAACGTTTTATATTGAACATGTATTGGGTGGAGGTATGAAATGAGCGGAGCGCAACCAGAGCGATCTCCTTTCGCCTTGCGAGTACTGCGCTCGATTGGATTTATCTTTTTCTTCCTGAAAGAGCTATTGGTCTCTTCGGTTCGCGTGGCGGTGGATGTTATAAAGCCTACCATATCATTTCAGCCAGGGGTGATTGCGTTTCCTTTGCGCGCTTCAAGTGATATGGAAATTATGTTACTCGCCAATGTGATTTCATTGACTCCGGGGACGTTGAGCCTGGACGTTTCCGAGGATCGAAAGACCCTCTATATTCATGCCATGTATGCAGCGGACCCAGAGGCAGTACGAGCAGAGATTCGCGAAGGCTTAGAAAAACGGTTGTTAGAGGCGGTGCGGTAAGATGATGGAATTTACGATAGATAGTGCGATGATTGTTTTGATAGTTTCATTAATTCCCGCTCTGATACGGGTGATCAAGGGACCGTCGTTGCCGGACCGAGTGATTGCGCTGGATGTTGTTGCATCTATTGTAGTTGCCATTATTCTGGTGCACTGTATTCGGAGTGGATCGCTCTATTATCTTACGGGGGCCACGGTCGTAGCGTTGGTTGCCTTTTTGGGCACCGTGGCGCTTGCTTTGTATATTCGGCGGGGAGGGGCGTCTTAATGCGTGAGGTGCTTATCTATTTTTTTCTTTTTTTGGGGCGGTGATGATGTTGATCGCGGCGATTGGATGTTTGCGTCTGCCTGATCTTTATACGCGGATGCATGCGGCAACCAAAAGCGGAACCGTGGGTATTATGGGCATCGTGATTGCGATGATGATTCATGTCGGTGATACGTCGGTTATATTGCGAGGGATGTTGGTGATCCTCTTCTTTTTACTTACCGCGCCCGTGGCAGCTCACATGATTGGTCGTGCGGCATATCGATCGGGCGTTCCGCTCTGGGAAAAAACCTGCGTTGATGAGTGGAAAAAACAAGAGCCTGACTCCGAAGAGTAATCTAAGTTTCTCGTTCACTTGATCACAGAGAAACCCTTTTTAATAAATCAAGATTGACCCCTTGCTATAATTTATTTATACTCTTTATTTAATTTTTAAGACAAGGAGCGGATAATGAAAAAATGGATGTGGATCGCAGCCGTTGTGGCGTTGGGTTGTGCCGTGGAGGCAAAGGGGCCAACCAAACTTGAAATCACTGATGTCCGAGATTATACGAGAAAAGAGAATGATGAGCGAGTTCTTGGTCTGGAGGTTTCTTTTGGAGGTGCGGATGACACTCTTGATAATTATATCCGTATTGCCATGCGCCTAAAGGATAAGAAGTCAAAAAAGATCTATTACGCAGAGGACACATTACGCTTCACGCTTAAAACGAGGGATTACGATGTCGCGGGCTATGGAAGTTATGAATATCAAATTTCTCATCCAAAATCGCAACGGCTAAAATTGACGGCGTATACGGTGGAGTTTGGTCTAATGAGAAATGGAGATTTTGCACCGCAGGTTAGCGATTATGATGACGTTGAAAGTTTTAGTGAACTGGTTTCGTCAGCGACGGATAAGTGGACACACTCTTCCATAACATATGGAAAAAACAGCGTGCATTACGTCCATTAGTAAGTGGTTAATTTGTGGAGTTAGTCTGTTGGTGATTCTGCTTGGAGTTTGTTCACGAGCATTTCGGAGCCGGCTCCACAGGAGATGACGGAGCGCATGGCATCTTCAACAGGCACATCGACGGGATGCACATATTTTTCTGGAATGTGGTAGATGAATCCGGAGGTCGGGTTGGGGCCGGTGGGGACAAATACCGAGACGGTTCCATTTCCGTGGCGATCGGTGACAAATGCGGTGACCATAGTTTCGTTCTGAAAGATCTGTACGAGTGCTACTGATGAGAAGGGGGATTGTTTGCGGCCAAAGAATTGATTCACGGTTTCTTTAACCATTTTATATCCGGGGGCTCTGCTGAGCAGGCCGCTTTCAAGACTGCTGTAGAGCATTTGACCGAGTCGAGTGCGAATGAAAAGACCTACGAGAAAACAACCACCCAAGATAACAAAAATAACAATGAGAGTTGCGATGAGTTCATCATAGCGATTGGAGAGGAGCGGAATTGTGCGAACGACCAAATCGGTGAGGGGTTTGATGCCGCTGCTAACAACGCCAAAGAGCCAGCGAAAGGCGAAGATGAGAATGGTGATGGGTAAGATGACGATTACGCCACCTAAGAGCGTGGTCTTTAAAAAGTTTTTTGTCCGTTGAAACATCGTGCCTGATCCTTTCGATTTGCATACTATGCACCTAATTGGTGTTTTCGTAAATAGGGAATCGATAGATGAAAATTGGATTGAATGAACAGGTGGTGGAGGTGCCGGAACGTTCGACGCTGATGGAGGTTCGTAGCCTTTACAGACCTGCGGCAGATGTCTGGATTTTGAATGGTGCGATGGTGATGGAGGATGCGATCCTCTCTGAGGGGGATGAGGTGATGTTGATTGAGCGGGGGGTGGTTCCTCCAAGGGATGAGTTGGAGGCGGTGATGGCGGCACGGCATACGCCGGGGGTTCATGCGCAGATGAAGGCGGCCTCGGTTGGCATTGCTGGCTTGGGCGGTTTGGGGTCTGCGGTGGCGGTGGCTTTAGCGCGGATGGGCGTGGGACGGTTGGTGTTGGTGGATTTTGATGTGGTGGAGCCGAGTAATTTAAATCGGCAACAATATTTTGTGGATCAGCTTGGGCAGTCGAAGGCGGTGGCATTGGGGGAAAATTTAAAACGCATCAATCCGTATGTGAAGACGGAGCTGCATGTGGAGCGAATTACGCCGGAGAATATCGCTTCTTTTTTTGGGGATGTGGATGTGTTGGTGGAGGCGTTTGATCGTCCGGATCAAAAGGCGATGTTGATGCAGTTTGGGGGGGCGTGTCCGTTGGTGGCGGCTTCGGGATTGGCGGGTTATGGTTCGGGTGAGTCGATCGGGGTTCGGAAGATGGGAGATCGTATCTATGTAGTGGGCGATTTAAAGACGGCGGCGGCGCCGGGCTGTGGTTTGATGGCACCGCGGGTTGGAATTGCAGCACATATGCAGGCAAATGTAGTGGTCCAATTGCTGTTGGGTGAGCGATGAGTCGAGCCGTTGCAGAGCAGTTGATAGGGCGTATCCGATTGCGGATGATTCCGGTGTTGGCGGATAATTTTATCTATCTTTTAGATGATGGAGAGCAGGCGGTTTTGATTGATGCGGGGGAGGCGGCGCCGGTCTTGGAGATTGTACGGGCGGAGTCGTTGGCTTTATTGCAGGTGTTGATTACGCATGATCATGCAGATCATACGGGGGGATGTCGCACATTACAGGATGAGTTGGGGGTGTTGGCACGGAGTCCGGGGGTGAGTGCACGTGATGAGGAGTGGCTGGGGAGTCGGTGCAAGGTGGTATCAACACCGGGGCATACGAAGGTGCATAAGAGTTTTTATTTTCCAGAACTAGGGTTGGTGTTCACGGGGGATGCGTTAATTAATGGGGCGTGTGGACGTTTGCTGGGAGGAACTGCTGAGGAGCTGCACGGTTCGTTGCGATGGCTGGCGGCACTGCCGGATGAGACGCGTGTTTTTGGAGGACACGATTATCTATTGGAAAATTTACGCTTTGCTGAGGCGACAGAATTTTCGGTGGCGGCAGTGGAACGGCGGCGGGTGCAATATGGGGTGGATCCGATGGGGGCGCTATTTGCGACGGTGGCAGAAGAACGGGAAACAAATCCATTTTTGAATTGTGCCTCAGCGGCTGAGTTTGCTGCGTTACGTGCTTGGAAGGATTGCTTCTAGATCGTCGAGATGATCGAGCAGGAGTCGACCTTGATGGTCGATGGCGTGCGGATGGTTTTGGCGTAGGGCTTGGATTTGTTTCTCGGCAGCGGTGGTGTTGCCAGCTTTTCTATATTCAAGGTTGAGGGCAAATCGGGCAAATGATTCGATATGAACGCCGTCGGGAAAGTAGCTGTTGGAATGGTGTTGAATGATCTGTTGTAGTTGATCAATTTTTTTATTTCCATTGAGCTGGAGGGCGTGGCGGAGTCGCGCGCATCCCGTGCGGTTTGCTTTTGGGAAACGAGTTTGAAGCGTTTGGAGGATCTGTTTTGCTTCGGGAGAGGTCCAATCAAGGGAGGCTTGGTTATAGAGAGTTTCAATGGTGCGGAGTTGGTCGCGTGTGTAGCGGTCGTTATCTGCGAGAATCCGTTGACGGGCTCGGGTGGGTTCTTTGCGTGCTTGGTTGAGGTATGCTTGTTGTTGAAGTAGGGGGGCGAGTTGTTTTTCTAGTTTCTCAATGCGGGTTTCAAGGGCGGCGATTCGATCGGGACTTGCCTGTTGGGAGGGTTGATCTGCGGGGGCAGAGAGTAGCGGGAGAAGTCCAAGTATGAGGAGGGCTGGTTTCATGGGGTTGATTTGTCGCGGCTGCGGGGGACGAGCTTTAGAAATAGGGGGGCGCCTTCTAAGCCAAAGGCTTCGCGGAGTTGGTTTTTCAGATAGGCGATCCAGTTGGCGCGTGTGAGGTCGGGGTTGTTAACGAAAATGCGGAAATAGATGGGATTGCTTCCGGACTGAGTGGCGTAATAAATTTTAAGTCGGCGGCCTTTGGTCATTGGGGGAGGGAGGTTTTCGACGGCTTTTTGAATGACTCGGTTGAGCACACCGGTGGTGATTTCGGTACGGGTTTGTGCGGCGACATAGTCGATGGCTTCAATGGTACGTTTCATATTATAGCCGCTTTTAGCGGAAACAAATAGGACGGGGGCAAAGTTGAGAAAGGGGAGGGCTTCACGGAGGGCGGGAAGATATCGCGTTTGGGTTACTTCTTGATCGGCGTCTTCGGAGAGATCCCATTTATTGACGAGTAGGAGGCAGCCGCGTTCGGCGTCGATGATTTTGGCGGCGATTTTTTTGTCGCGACTGGTGGGGCCGATTTCTGCATCGATCATGAGGACGACGACGTCGGCGCGTTCAATACTTTTTTCTGTGCGGAGGTTGCTGAACCAGTCGACGGCACCTCGGCTGCGGGTATCTTTTTGAATTCCAGCGGTGTCGATGAGTTGGTAGTGACGGGCGGAGGGACCGTTGCCGATGGTGAAGGGAATCTCTATGCTATCACGGGTGGTTCCGGGCACGTCGGAGACGATAACGCGATCGCTGCGAAGGAGGCGGTTGATGTATGAGGATTTACCGGCATTGGGTCTGCCAACAATGGCTACACGGAGGGGATTCTCGGCGCTCTGATTTTTAATTTTGGGTAGCTGTTGGGTGATCGATGCTAAGAGGGGTTCTATCCCTCGGTTTTGAATGGCTGATACGGGAAAGGTGGGGAACCCAAGACCATCAAAATCGGAGATTTGGTCTTCGCGTTGTGGGTTGTCGGCTTTGTTGGCTAGGAGAAGTACGGGTCGACCACTGCGGTGAAGGAGTCGGGCGACCTCTTCATCTAGGGGAACGAGTCCGGCAGAGATGTCGACGACAAAGAGAATGAGTCCGGCATCGGCAATGGCAATCTCGGCTTGGGCTTCGGTGTTGGCGGTGATGACGTCGTCGGATACTTGTTTGTCGAAATGGCCTAGGCCGCCGGTGTCGATAAGCTCAAAGCGGTGCCCGTTGTGTTCGGCTTCTGCGCTGACTCGATCTCGGGTTACGCCGACTTGTTCATGCACAATGGAGATGCGCCGCCCGACAATCCGATTGAAGAGAGCAGATTTGCCTACATTGGGGCGGCCGACGATGGCGACGATTCGATTGGTAACTTGGGCTTCCATTGTGGGGATGGTCTACACGATGGGGGTTGTGGGAACAAGGTAAAGCGTTGTTTTTAAACGGATTGTACCTTGACGGAAATGCGGGAGAGGCGTAGTTTCCCAACGCTTGTATGAATTTTATGCTCTGATAAAGAGTGGGCGATGCCCGCTCTTTTGTGTTCTAGGGGCTGAAGTGAGATGAAAAGCGAGGTGATCGGGATGAATCCTGCGGAATTAAAAGCGGTAGTTGAATACATGGAGAGCGATCGGGGTGTGAGCCGTGAGGTGATTATCCGTGCGATTGAGTTGGCGTTAGAAAGTGCGTCAGGACGCAATGGAGAACAGGATCCGGATATACGCATCGCGATTGATCGAACCAATTTTCAGATGAAGGCGTATCGCCGTATTTCGGATGGTTCTGAGATTGAGACTACGCCTCAGAGTTTGGGTCGAATTGCTGCACAAACAGCCAAACAGGTGATTATGCAGAAAATTCGTTTGGCTGAAAAAGAATTACTTTTGGACGAATATAAAGATCGGGTCGGTGAGATCTTAACGGGTACGGTTGTGCGGTTTGAGCGGTCGGATGTGATTATTGAGTTGGATCATGGTGAGGCAACACTGTTGGGTCGGGAGCGAGTGCCGACGGAAGAGTATGAGATTGGTGAGCGAATTCGAGCGGTGATTTTGGAAGTGCGTGAGCGCGAGCGGGGTCCTGAGATTGTCTTGTCTCGGAGTCATCCTGATTTTGTGCGGCGTCTGTTTGAGCTGGAAGTCTCAGAAATTGGGGATGGCACGATGGAGATTAAGGGCATTGCTCGTGAAGCGGGGTATCGCAGTAAAGTGGCGGTGGTCTCGAATGATGAGCGGGTCGATCCGGTGGGTGCTTGTGTGGGCATGCGTGGTATGCGAGTGAAAAATATTGTTCGGGAGCTTTCTGGTGAAAAAATAGATATTGTTCGTTGGAGCGATAATATTCGTACATTGATTGCTAATGCGTTGGCCCCTGCGAAATTGAAACATGTGGAGGCAGATGAAGAGACGCAAACGGTGAAGGTTACCGTGGAGCCAGATCAACTGTCGCTTGCGATTGGCAAGCGGGGCCAGAATGCACGGTTGACGTCGAAGTTGACGGGCTGGCGTGTGGATGTACAAAAAGATGAAGAGAGTATGGATTTTGAGGAGCGAGTGGCGGTTGCGGTTACCAAACTGGCTGGCATCGAAGGTATCGGCGACGTGTTTGCTGAAAAATTAGTTTTCTCTGGATTCCTTACGTTAGAAGGGATTTTAGCGGCTGAATTGAACGATCTTGGTTCAATTGAGGGGATTTCGGCGGAAGAGGCTCAGGCGATTTGGTCTGCGGCGGAACAGGCATATATTGCCGAGCATGGTGAGATTACAGAAGAATGAGATTAGATCAGTTAGCACAAAACGTCGGGGTATCTGCTGAAGAGTTGATTGAAATTCTTCAGGATATCGATATTTCGGTTGAGGGAGCAGATTCTATTTTAACGAATGAGCAGATCGCGGCGGTTTGTGATGAGTTGGGATATGCTTCCATTGAGGAGGCGCAAGCTGATAATGAAGCATCAGAACCGGTTGTAAAGCCGGTGAAAGAGCCTTCGAATCCGGTTGTTGAGGAGATTGTTCCGGAACCGGAATTAGAGGGGGTCGAGCCGCAGGAGATTACGCCTGAAGATGAAGAAGGACCATTGATTGAGCTGAAAAAGCCGAAGGTGATGGTTAAAGATTTTGCTGAAATGTTAGACGTGAAGCCGAATATGTTGATCGCAGAGTTGATGCGGATGAATGTGTTTGCCTCGATCAATGCTGAAATTGATTTGAATGTGGCAAAAAAAATCGGCGAAAAGTATGGCTTTACGGTTCGTAAAGAGGAGAAGAAAAAGCCAGCGGTTCAGCCGGTTGCCTCGGCTCGAAAAGCGGCTGCAAAGCGGACGGAAGCGATGGTGGAAGATACGCCAGAATCGATGTTACCGCGCCCACCAGTAGTTACGTTTATGGGTCATGTAGATCATGGAAAAACGTCGTTGCTCGATCGCATTCGGGATAGCCGGGTGGTGACGGGTGAAGCGGGCGGAATTACACAGCATATTGGTGCCTATACGGTGGATGTGAACGATTCAAAAATTACTTTCCTTGATACGCCGGGTCACGCTGCATTTACGGCGATGCGTGCGCGGGGAGCGAATATGACCGATGTGGTTGTATTGGTGGTGGCAGCGGATGATGGCGTGATGCCACAAACGCTCGAAGCGTTGAAGCATGCGCAGGCGGCTGAGGTGTGTATCATCATTGCTATGAATAAAATGGATCTTCGTACGGCTAATCCGGATCGGGTGAAGCAGCAGCTTCAAGAGAACGATATTATGGTTGAAGAGTGGGGTGGTTCGATTGGATGTTGTCCGGTGAGTGCGGCGACAGGTGAGGGCATGGATGGGTTGCTCGAACGGATCTTATTGGAATCTGAAATGTTGGAATTGAAAGCAAATCCGAAACGTCCGGCGCAAGGATTTGTGGTTGAAGCGCAGATGGAGCCGGGCATGGGACCGACGGCAAGCGTGATTGTGAAGAGCGGTACGTTGCAGGTGGGTGATAGTGTTATCTGCGGAAAATATTGGGGACGAATTAAGGCACTGATCAATGATCAAGGCATAAAAGTTCGTTCGGCAGGGCCGTCTATGGCGGTGAAAATTTTAGGTCTGACTAACGTACCGGGTGCGGGAGATGAATTTGAGATTCTCTCGAATGATCGGGAGGCAAAACGGTTGGCGGAAGCGATTCAAGATGAAGAGCGACAGCTCTCGCTTGAGGGTGGGGCGACTCCGAAGAAAATGTCGTTGGATGATCTGTTTGGAAGCGCGGGCTCTCATGAAGAGAAAAAAGAACTTCGCTTGATTATTAAAGCAGATGTTCAGGGATCGAGTGAGGCGATCGAACATTCACTTAGTGGGATTAAGAGTGATAAGGTTGACTTGAAAATTCTAGCCAATGAAGTTGGTAATGTGACGGTTAACGATGTGATGCTGGCCAGTGCTTCGGATGCAATTATTTTAGGCTTCCATTCAGGAAAAGAGAATGGAACGAATGCTGCGGCTAAACGGGAAGGCGTTGAAATTCGCCTGTATAGTATTATTTACGAGCTAATTGAAAATGTTGAAAATGCGATGAAGGGACTTTTGGAGCCCGAGCTGCGTGAGCAGGTTATTGGGGAAGCCGAAATCCTAGAGGTGTTTGAGTTTAGCAAGAAGAGTAAGATTGCGGGATGCATGATTCAGTCTGGACGCGTAACGGCAAAAGCGAATATTCGAATTAAACGTCAGAAGGAATTAATTTTTGAGGGGGCCATTGGCTCACTCAAGCGGTTCCAAAATGATGCGGCGGAGGTTCGTCAGGGTCAGGAGTGCGGGATTCGTCCAGATCATTTTGTTGGCTTTGAGGTGGGCGATATTATCGAGGCTTACTTGATAGAAAAAATTTCACAGAATCTGTAGTCATCGTATTTTCTTTTTTTACGTTATTTATTTTTTCGAAAAACAATCTGGTATAGCTGAGTTCTACCCCCTATATAGATGAAAATCCACAGTAGGGTTGGATTGGCTAAAGACACGATTTATTTACGTTGTGGCGGTAGCTAAATTTAATGAAGCTTAATCAGGAGGTTAGAGATGGCAGCAAAGAAAAAAGCACCTGCGAAAAAGAAGGCAGTGAAGAAGGCTCCCGCGAAGAAAAAAGTAGCGGCTAAAAAAGTACCAGCGAAAAAGAAAGCCGTGAAGAAGGCTCCCGCAAAGAAAAAAGTAGCGGCTAAAAAAGCACCTGCGAAAAAGAAAGCCGTGAAGAAGACTCCCGCGAAGAAAAAAGTAGCGGCCAAAAAAGCACCTGCGAAGAAGGCGCCCGCGAAGAAGAAGGTTGTGAAGAAAGCGCCAGCTAAGAAAAAAACTCCTGCGAAGAAGAAGGTTGTGAAGAAAGCACCTGCGAAGAAAAAGGCGCCCGCGAAGAAAAAGGTTGTGAAGAAGGCTCCTGCGAAAAAGAAAGCAGTAGCGAAGAAAGCGCCAGCTAAGAAGAAAGCAGTAGCGAAGAAAGCACCTGCGAAGAAAAAGGCGCCCGCGAAGAAAAAGGTTGTGAAGAAGGCTCCTGCGAAGAAGGCGCCCGCGAAGAAGAAGGTAGCTAAGAAATCAACCCGTAAAAAATAGATGGGTTAATTGAGCTTCTTAAGTAGCAAAAAACGGCGGACGAGTTCCGCCGTTTTTTTGTTGGTGGAATGAGCAATAACTTTTTACTCTCTGAAAGAGAGATTATGGGAGATGACGCATGAAATGTATAAAGTGTGAGGAGCGAGATAATCGTGTTATCGATAGCCGAGAGGTGCGCGATGGCAATGCAATTCGTCGCCGTCGCGTCTGTAATTCATGCGGGCATCGATTCACGACGTATGAAGAAGTTCAGCGGGCTCATTTGCAAGTGACGAAACGGGATGGTCGTAGAGAAGAGTTTAGCCGCGATAAGTTGATGAAGAGTTTGGCTATTGCTTGTCGGAAGCGGCATATCAGTGTGGAGCAACTCGAGCGGATTACAGATACAATTACGAGTCAGGCAGAGTCTGATTATGAACGTGAAATTCCTTCAATTGTATTAGGGCGAAAGGTAATGGAGGCGTTGGTCAAGTTGGATGAGGTTGCTTATATTCGATATGCTTCGGTTTATCGCCGTTTTCGAGATGCAGGGCAGTTCATGAATGAAGTGGAGCGGCTGATCGGTCGAGAATGAGCGTAGGATCTCATTTGGTAGAGATGGCTTGGCATGAGCCGTTATTAGATGTGTTGCATTCGGTTCCTGGCATTTGCCCTGAAGATGCAAATCATATTGCAAGGGGTGTGGCGCTTTTTTGTGCGGAAGCTGGATTTGTGGTTTTAAAGCGTGCTGATTTGTTATTGCTTGCCGCTAAAGGATTGAGCGGACTTGGGCGCCATACGGATGCTGAAAACATATTGATGCATGATCAAGATTATGGGCCGTTTGTTCGTTGTTGGTTGGGTGGATTTGAGCAGATAGATTCTTTTGCTTCATTGTTCCCCTTTTTTTCTCGGGGTGTGGTTGCACCGGGGCGATGGTCGGGGTTGCAGAATCAGACGATGTGGATTTTGGATTTAAATCGATTAATGGTGGCGGAAGAGGAGTTGCATGAAATGTTGGTGTATCGTTCGATGCATCTTTTATTAGAGCGGTTGGTTGTGTTGTGGGATGCGGATTGTGGGCGAGGGGTTCTGGGGATCCGGGGTCACAATTCGGAAGTAATGCAGCAGTTATTTGAAGTTCCGAAGAGCAAGGATATGGCTGCGGTGGTGGCGTATGTTGAGGATGTGTTAGAGAGAGCGCGAGATTCGCGGGATTGGATCACTCGACCGGATGTGATGATGCTATGATGTTTCAATGGAATAAAGTTTGGGCTTTGCGGTATGGAGGGGCGATCTTGTCGGGGGTGATGTTGGCGGCGAGTTTTCCGGGATGGAACCAGTCGACCCTTATTTATACAGCGCTGGTTCCGTTGTTGTTAGCGGTTCAATCATTATCGGCTCGCCAAGCGGCGTTACTGTCGTGGTTGAGTGGGGTTGTTTTTTATGGGCTATCGTTATCGTGGTTCTGGCAGATGACTAATACGGTGGATGCGTGGGTGTTTAAATTTGGGACGGGTGGGGCTCTTCTTTTCATCGTAAGTTATTGTGCGATCTACTTTGTTCCGTTTGGGGTGGCGGCGACTTGGTGCGGGCGTGTTTGGTTAGATGGCTCTTTTTTAAAGAACATCCGCATCATGATGTTTATGACGGCGTTGTGGACGGGGCTGGAATATCTGCGAGGAAAGCTTTTCACGGGCTTTGGATGGAATGCTTTAGGAATTTCTCAACATGCAAATCCGGCGACGATTCAGATTGCGGAGTGGGGGGGTGTTGCGATTGTTTCGGCAGTGATTGTTTGGATGAACATGGGGGTGTTTTTAACGATTCGGCAGTATGTACAGCGACAGCAATTGAAGAAATATCGCCCGCATTTTGAGTTGATGTTGGGGCTGATTCCGTTGGCGTTGAGTATCGCTTTTGGTATGCAAGTATTGTTTGGGGTATCGGCATCGGGCGTTCCTGTTCAGGTGGGATTAATTCAACCTAATGTGCCACAGACGGCGCGGCGCGATGCGCAGCTGGTTCGCGAAATACGTGAGCGTTTGGAAACATTGAGCTCGGCGGCGTTGCGGATGAATGAAGTGGAGCTTTTGGTGTGGCCTGAGACGGCGTTACCGGATTATGTTCGATTAAGTTTTTCGAGTCGGGCTTTGGTGAACCGATTGACGCATGATGGAATACCTCTATTGGTCGGCACGATGGATTTTAGTGAGGGACCCCAAGAGAGAGTGTTGCATAATAGCTCTTTGTTGTTTGATGGAAGCCTAGAGGCGGTGGGGACCTATCATAAACAGCATTTAGTTCCCTTTGGGGAGTATGTTCCTTTTCCGGGTTTATTCCGTTCGATGTCTCCACTGGATGTTGATTTTACGGCCGGGGTGGCGTCTACCTTATTTAGGTTGCCCGGAAAGGCCCCGTTCAGTGTTTTAATCTGTTTTGAGGATACGATGGGTGCGTTAGCACGCAGGGCTGTTCAGGGGGGGGCACGATGGTTGATAAATCAAACAAACGATGCTTGGTTTGATCCTTCTGCTCAATCGGAACAGCATTTAGCGCATGCGATTTTTCGGTGTGTGGAGAATCGGGTGCCGATGGTGCGAAGTTGTAATACAGGTGTTACTTCGATTATCGATTCGTTTGGGCGGGTGAATCGTCGGTTGAAACCTCAAACCAGTGGGTTTTTAGTGGGCATAGTGCATCCTGCTCCTGTAGAGCAAAAAGAAACTCAATATACAAAATTGGGAGATCGTTTTGCGCAAGCGATGGGGGTTGCTGGCGGTGTGGTCTTGTTGCTTTTAGGGTGGCGTGTTCGTAAGATAGAGATATAAGCTTTTAGAATTGTTCATTGGAGCGAGTGGACGGAATCGTTACATTTTGTCTTGGTTAGAATTAATATGCATGAAGAGTTTACAAAGGAATTGGTCAAGTATGGCGAGAAGTTGCGCGAAATGGAGGCGTATCTTGAAGTGAATCGTCGGCGGGATGAGTTGAGGTGTTTAGAGGTGGCGGCGGCAGCTCCGCAATTTTGGGATGATCAAGCGGCGGCTCAGGAAAATATTGCAGCTACGCGTACGCTAAAACAGGTGTTAGATCCGTTTGATTCGATTGTGGCAGCGTTGGCGGATGCGGAAATTTTAGCGGAGTTGGTGGCGGCGGGAGAAGAGGGTGCGGCGGAAGAGTTGCAGACGGAAGTAGATCGAGTGATTTCTGGATTTAATGAGCTAGAATTAAAATCTCTTCTTGGGGACGAGTTTGATCAAAATAATGCGTATGTAACTTTGCATGCCGGTGCTGGGGGTACCGAAAGTTGTGATTGGGCGGATATGTTGTATCGTATGTATACGCGATATGCAGAGCGGCAAGGGCTCAAGGTTCAGGTTATGGATTTTCAGGCTGGGGAAGAGGCGGGGATCAAAAGTGTTTCACTTTTAATTCAGGGGCCTTATGCATACGGATTGCTAAAGTCTGAGCGGGGGGTGCATCGGTTGGTAAGAATTAGTCCGTTCGATTCTCAATCTCGCCGGCATACCTCATTTTCAGCAGTGGATGTGAGTCCAGAGCTGGATGATGATATTGAGATTGAGGTGGTGGATTCCGACCTTCGTATCGACACGTTCCGTGCACAAGGGGCGGGGGGACAGCATGTGAATACGACCGATTCGGCTGTTCGAATGGTCCATTTGCCAACGGGGACGGTGGTTCAGTGTCAGGCGGAGCGCTCACAGCATAAAAACCGGGCTACGGCGTTAAAGATGTTGAAGGCGCGGCTGTATGAAATTGAACAAGATAAGAAACGGCAAGCGGTTGATCAGTTGTATAGTGGGAAAGGGGAAATCGCGTGGGGGTCTCAGATTAGATCGTATGTGATGCAGCCTTACACAATGGTTAAAGATCATCGAACTGATGAGCAGGTGGGAAATGTGAATGGGGTGCTTGATGGCGACCTTAATGCGTTTATTCAGTCGTATTTAAAGAAGAGTCGAGTATGAATATTTTAGAGCAGATTGTTGCGGATAAGCGGGTGGAAATTGCGGGGCTGAAAGAAAGGGTTCCGGAGCATACGCTTGTGTTGCCGCAAGGGCTTGCGCCTGATTTTATGGCGGCGTTGCGGGCTCAGCCGCTGGGATTAATTGCAGAGGTAAAAAGAAAATCGCCTTCCGCAGGGGTTATTCGCGATCCGTTCGATCCTGCTGCTATTGCTTGTGCATATGCGGATGGCGGGGCAACGGCGATATCATGTTTGATGGATACACCTTACTTTGGGGGGGGGGTGGAGGATTTTCGAGCGGTACGTACCGCGGTTTCATTGCCGATGTTATACAAAGAATTCATTATTGATTCATGGCAGATTACACATGCACAAAGCGTCGGTGCTTCAGGGGTATTGCTTATCGCTTCTGTTTTACGGGATGAAGAGCTGCATCTTTTTTCGGAAGAAATTCTGAGGCGGGGAATGACTCCTTTAATCGAAGTTCATGATAAGGCCGAGATGGAGCGGGCTATTGATGTTGGTGCTGGTTGTATAGGGATTAATAATCGGAATCTTAAAACATTTGAGACATCACTGGAAGTTACAGCTGAACTCGCTTCAATGGCGCCTGCTGAAACGACGTTGGTAAGTGAAAGTGGGATCAAAACGGCAGAAGATGCGTTGATGTTGAAAGAGATGGGGGCGCATGCGTTATTGGTTGGAGAACACTTGTTAAGGAGGGCTTTTCCTGGTGAGGCTGTCAAAGAGTTGCTTTCTAAACTACCTTGAGATGAGTATTATTTTGACTTGCTTCAGAATGCGTATGCCATAAGATGTCTAGCTAATATTGCTAGTTTTAGAAGAGTTATATTAAACAAATTTATGTAGGATAAAGGAATAGAACATAGGAGTGCTGAGATGAAGAAATATGGTATTGTATTAATAGGATTGTTTTTATGCGCTCATGTGTCTACGGCACAAGGATATCAAAGCGATATATTTGCGTTACTTGAAAATGTGGAAAATGAAACTGCACGTGATAACGCAGAAGAATCAGCACCGATTGAGGCGGTCGAAACAGTGGAGGCGACCACTCCAGAATCATCGCCTGTTATGGAAATCGCCCAATCTACTTTTGAGCCAACCTTACTTGAGCGTGGCATTGATTTTTACAGAAGTGGAGATTTAGAAAAAGCCGAGACGGTATTTGAAGCTGTATTGCAGGAGGATCCATATAATCGTGCTGCGATGACCTACCTTCAGCGCATTGCCGGAAAACTTTCTGCTATTAGCCAAACGAAGCAGGCTGCAGATCGCGCCCGTGCGCTGGCTGAGGTAGAGCGCTCTTGGAACAAAGAGTTGCGGGTCTATGGATTGCCCTCAGATGAAGTTTCGCATGCGAGTAAATCAGAATCTGAATTAGCGGTTGATGAAATGGTGGAGCGCGTGAAAGCGATTCAAATTCCAAGTTTGGATTTTCGCGATGCAGATATTCGCGATGTAGTTCTGTTTTTGACGGAAACATGCCGGCGTCAAGATTCTGAAGGAATTAACATTCTCACCTTGGGAATGGATGAAATGATGAGTGGGAGTATTACGATTTCAATTCGGGATCTAAGTCTATTTGAGGCACTTCAATATATCACCGAAATGGCATCCCTTAAATTTGAAGTTCAGGCTAATGCGGTAGCGATTATGCCGGTGGGTTATGTGGCTCCAAGTGAACTGGAATTGGTTTCTTACGATGTCATTCCGGAAGTGGGTCAAGAGTTAGAAAATATGTCAGGTGACTCAGGCGGGGGAATTGATGATCTATTTGGTGATACGTCGACAACCAGCGTGGGCGGACCGATTGATGTGGTTGGTTTCTTTTCAATTGTAGATTGGCCTCAAGGGTCTTCTGCCGTATATCAGCCAAATTTCCACAAGTTGTTTGTGAAAAACACACCGAAGAATTTGGGACAAGTCGAAGACATTCTTTATGATTTGAAGGAAGAGGCGATTAAGCGTCGCTCACAGCAGGTGGAAATCGAAGCTAAATTTGTTGAGTATAACGAGGGTGCTCTTGAGGAGCTAGGTTTTGATTGGACGATCTATGATGATGGAGAGTTGGCTGATTTTTCTCTTAAGCAGGGTGGAACTTATTTCACGCGAGGTAATACATATCCAGTCAATGGTGGCGTCTTGGGGGCTGGTAACGATGGCATTGTCTATAATGACCCTATATCAGGCGCGAAGACAATCGGTTCGGTTGGAGGGGTTGATGGACAAAGTCTATTTGGCACGGCACAACGTGATAACACAGGGGCTTTTGATTCAGCGGGTAGAAATGGATTAGGTGGATTGGCTTCTTTAATGGGAGGCTCTCCGGCCACATTGGTTTTCCAGAATTATAATGACCTACCACTTGATTTAGCGATTAACGCGATGGAGCAAGAAGGAACTGCTGATGTTCTTTCCGCGCCAAAAGTAACGACAAAGAGTGGTAATGAAGCTGTTATTCGTGTGGTCGAAGTGCACCGTTATCCGCAGGACTATGATGTTGAAACAGGACAGCGTACAGCACCGGTAGTGAAACCACAGGATTGGGAAGAGTATGATTTAGGTGTTGTTCTCAAAGTTACTCCTGTGGTCGATGTCGAAAGCAATACGATCGATCTGGATTTACAGCCTGAGATTACGAAGTTTCTTGGATATGATAATTATTTAGTGGGTATCAATGCGTATGAATCTGGTGGAAATAATGTTTCCCAATTGTTTGGGAATTCAGAAGAGCTGATTGCTCGTATGCCGTATTTTGAAAAGAGAAGTATTCAGACGCAAGTGACCATTTCAGATGGGAGTACGGTTGTGATGGGTGGATTAGTGGACGAGCGCACCGAGACGTTCCGCGATCAAGTGCCTTTTCTTGGCGACATTCCATATGTTGGTCGCTTCTTCCGTTCGGAAGGTTCTCGTAATCAGAAAAAGAATTTGGTTATTACAGTGAAAGCAACTCAGGTTGATGACCGAGGGATGACACGAAAAGAGCGTGAACTTGAGCGCACCAGTGCGGCTCGCTAATCGGTTCGACGGTTGATGTAAACCCGTTCAACTGAGCGGGTTTTTTTGTATGCAGAAGATAGGTGCAACAAGGAGAAAAGATGAAATTTGTTGCCTTTGATTTAGAGACAACAGGAACACAACCGAACGAAAATGCGATTGTTGAGATTGGGGCCGTTCGCTTTTGTGGATCTGAACCAACGGAAGGTTTTGGAAAATTAATTAATCCAGGAATTTCTATTCCAGAAGATGCATCTCGTGTAAATGGGATTACGGATGAGATGGTAAAAGAGGCGCCTCAGATCGATAGTATATTGAGTGAGTTTGCGGATTTCTGTGGAGATCTACCCTTGGTAGCCCATAACGCATCTTTTGATTTCAAATTTTTATTATCGGATGTTAAGCGATTGAAGGGTCGTGCTCCTGTTGGACCGGTATTAGATACGCTGAGTTTGGCACGAAAGGTATTTCCTGGGATGGCAAATTATAAATTGTGGACGCTCGTTCGTCATTTTGATTTTCCAAGCGGAACCTTTCATCGGGCGGAAGAGGATAGTATGTATTGCGGCCTTTTGTTTGCGAAGATTGTTGAAACAATTGAGCTACGTGGAGAGGAGGCATCCATTGGGCGCCTCGCTGCGTTGATGGGAAGAGAGGCTTTTCAGTTTCCGCAATTTAAGGCGTCGTCCGATCAAATGGATCTGTTTTAGTCTTCCTCTTCGAGTTGCTTCAGAATGATTTCGGCAGGAGTGAGATATTTTTTTTCGTTATTGCATTTTTTGCATGCAGGAACACAGTTGGATGAGTTGCTTTTCCCGCCACGAACAACGGGAAGGATGTGGTCCATGGTTAGTTCATTAGCTAAGAAGGTTTTGTTGCAATAGGAACAGGTTCCAGAGGCAAGCTTATTTTTCCACCAGATGGATTTTCGCAAGGCGCGTGCTTTTTCCCGCTCTCGTTTACAGTGCGCTTCATCTTTTTGTATGTTGATCCAGTCGTCGGGCTGTTCCATGATTTAACTTTAGCGGTTGGATTTAGGAAGGATCAATATAAAATCAAGACGGACTGAGATATGATTGAACGAGGAGAAGGATGTAAGGTCTGTGTATGTATGACAAACATATTGTATAGCATGAGTATTTGTGCCGTTGCAATCGGGTTGATGAGTTGCGGGGCTGTTGGAGAGATGAAGAAGAGGGATTCCGTGGATAAAGTAGTGAAGACAGATAGAGAGTGGCAGGAGGCACTAACGGAAGAGCAGTTTTATGTGACTCGACAAGCAGGAACGGAGCGGGCTTTTTCGGGGAAGTATTGGAATCATAAAGAAAAAGGGTTTTATGCATGTGTGTGTTGCGATTCGGAGTTATTTCGTTCGGATGCAAAATTTGACTCGGGCTGTGGTTGGCCGAGTTACTTTGAACCTGTTGCTGAGGGGGCTATTACTGAGCGCAGAGATGTTTCACATGGAATGATTCGAACCGAGGTGATTTGCACGCGTTGTGATGCACACTTAGGACACGTTTTTCGGGATGGACCTCCTCCGACTGGTTTGCGCTATTGCATTAATTCAGCGTCTATCCGCTTCTGCGATAGGCCGAATAAAATCGAAGAGTAGAACGAAGAAAGAGGCATCATTCTTGTGATAACTGCCTCTTTCTATTCATTCTATTTACATCATCGATTTATCCGTTGGCTTTGATTCATCCGTAGACATCGATTGATGCATCATCATTTGCATGGTTTTCATCATACTTTCGATGTTTTTCATCATCATCATGGGCTTCATCATCATTGAATCATCCATCATCATCGAGTCATCCATCATCATTTGATTGCTCATGGTTTCCATCTTTTTGCTCATCATCATCATGTTAGAGCTCATTGAACTTGGATTCATTTTTTTATTCATCATGGGATTATCCATCATCATTCGTTTCATTTTTTTTGCACACATGCTGCATTTGCGGTACCCCGCCATCATGGCGGCTTCATTATTATCAAATGAAACCGTACAGCCCTTGGCATTGAAATGTTTGCAGCCTTCCATATGACAGACTTTGGTTTTTGGATTTCCTTTTACCATCATTTCCTGTGCGTGGAGGGTGGGCGTGAGACCCATGAATGCAACTACGCATAGTGTTATTAATATTTTTTTCATGTAAGCTCCTTATAATTCTTTAGTTATATGCAAGAGATTAAATATAAAGAAATTAAAAGAAATATAAAGAAAAAAATGTACTTATGTGTGCGTGTTATTGCTTTTCAATAACGGCAGCTCCGAAGGTGAAGCCGCCTCCAAACGCAGTTAATCCAACTCGGTGCCCGCTGGGCAGAGTGGGCATGAGTTCATGGAGTGCAATGGGAATCGTGTTTGAGGATGTATTGCCATACTTGGATATATGGTTGAACATTTTTTCTGGGGGACAATGAATGGTTTTTCGAATGGCTTCAATAATTCGTTCATTGGCCTGATGTGGAACAATATAATCGAGCTCTTCGGATGTGATTCCGCGGTGGGTGCAAGCTTGATCGAGCATATCAATCATTTTCCGGACGGCTAATTTAAAGACGGTTAGCCCTTCCATCTCAATAAATTCATCACTTCCTAGATTGGGCACATATAAAACTTTCGGATCGACGCCGGTAGCGGAAAGTACAGGTCGGTTTAGTTTGACGCCAATCGAGCCGGGGCGTTCTTCGCAGCAGATGAGTGAAGCGGTGGCCGCATCTCCAAATAGAGGATACGTTTTTGGATCATCTCGGTTGACCATGGGTGAGAGCGTTTCAGCCGTAATAACGATGACCTTTTTTGTCGGGGCATTACTGATAAAATCGAAAGCAGATTGCAGGGCATAGAGATAGCCGGAGCAGGCGGCATTCACATCGTGTGCTTGCATAAGGACTTCCCCTTTATCGGGACTGAGTTCGTTGAGAATACGGCAGGCAAGGGAGGGGGTCATTGAAGGTGGTGTGCCGGTTGAACATATGAGGGCACCTATCTCTGAGATATCAAGTTGCTCTTTTGCAAGGAGTTGTTGCGTAGCTTTTACGGCGAGGGAAAGAACATCTTCATCCTCTCCGATCCAGTATCGATTCTCGATGCCAGTTCGTTTGCGAATCGCTTCAGAATCCCATCCTTCATGTCCTTGCAGGATTTGATCGTTGGTGAGGTGTCGTGCTCCCAGAACGGTTGTAATATTGGAAAGATATATTGGCTTGGTAATGCGGGTTGAGGATGCCGATGTTACTTCGGTATTAGAGGGGCGACGTCTACGTAGGATAGGTATTCCTACGTTTTCTGCGGTGATGGGTTTATTATCTACTTCTTCTGAGGTGGTGAGTGTAAGAAGCGGTTGCCCGACGGCTAGTTGGTCGCCTTCTGCCGCAAAAAGTTCTGCTACGGTGCCCGCCACGGGGGCTGAAATATCCATAGACGCTTTGTCTGCTTCTACGGAGGCGAGAAGTTCGCCTTCTGATACGGTTTGTCCTGTGGTGGCATAGAAGGTGGTAACGGTGATGGTTTCGTCTGAAGGGCTAGAGCCAATCGCTTTAATTAGGAGCGTGCCATCTTGCTGTTCATCACGATCCTCCCAATGCAGATCGACGTCGAGTAGTTGTGCACAGGTTTCAACTACTTTACGGAAGGAGGGCATCACCTCAAGTTGGGCACTAAAATCATATGGGATGTAGGTGTCTGGACGAGTGACTCGTTGAATTTGAATAGGGTCATTGAGCGTTTCCGTGATTGAAGCGGCTACTTCGGCACCCATGCCGCAGGTACGGTTATCCTCATGAACGATTACCAGTTTAGTCGTTTTCTTCACGGAGTTAAGCACGGTCTCTTCGTCCCATGGGAAGAGGGTCCGTAGATCGATGACTTCAATATTGATGCCGGCTTCGGCAAAGGCTTCGCCGGCGGCTTCACATAGGGGCATGGTGCTGCCCCAACTGAGAAGGGTTAGTTCCTGACCTACTCGCTGAACGCGTGCTTTCCCGATGGGAACATAGTGATTACTGGTGTCGGCTGAGGTGGTTCTTGAACGGTCATTGATGAGGCTTTTTGGAAAGAGGAAGAGCGAGGGGCGTCCGGAGGTTTCAATGGCATTCAGGAGTCCAGATGCATCGGCAGCGGTGGAGGGCATAAAGACATCAAGTCCTGGGATATGTGCACAGATCGATTCAAGCGTTTGGGCGTGATAAGGCCCTAGACCAGGCCGGTAGGCGCCTGCAATCGCCATGAGGGTGATAGGGGCTTCCCAGTCTCCATTGGTTCGCCAATACATGGCGCCGATTTCTGATAATAGATGATTGTAAGCAACCGGCAAGAAGTCAGCAAATTGCATGAAAGCAATGGGTCGGCGACCGGTTAATGCCCAGCCAGTAGCGACGCCAAGAATCGTATTTTCTGCGAGAGGGCTGTTTTTGACTTGGCGGGGGAATTCGCCGCTTAGGCCCCGAGTTAGACCAAATACATCTCCTTTGGGGTCTTCAATATCTTGACCAAAGAGCAGGGTGTTTGAGGTTGTTTTTAGTTGATGTCGTAATGTTTCGCGCATGGCTTCAAGCATGCTGAGATCGCGTGATATTTCTGCACCAAGGTATTCAGCGCGTTGAGCGGGGAGTGCGCGTTTGGCGGTAAATGCAGGTTTGGGAGCGGGGCCTCTGCGAGCGGCTTGGAATGCACTATTCAATTCATTCCGTGTTTCTTCTTCTAGGGTTCTTATGCTTTCTTCGCTGTGCCCTTTTTCAAGCAGGTGGTCTCGTAGAGTTGCACACGGATCTTTATTTTCCATGGCTTGTTTGAGATCAGCTTCACTGCGGTAGACGGATTGATCGTCGGCATTCGTATGGCTGGCAAGACGTTCTACTTCAAAAATAAGAATCCGGGGGGATTGTGTGTCGCGGATGGTTTGGATGACGTGTTGGGTGCATTGGTCGGTTTCGATGGGGTTGGAGCCGTTGACTCGATCAATGGGAACACCACAAAAAGTGGTTGCTTGTGTGCCGTCGGGAAGAGAGTAGAAAGTATTGCCTTTTGTGGGTGTGGATAGGGCATAACGATTGTCTTCGATTAAGAAAAGAACTGGAAGGTTGGCCCGTGCAGCTTCGCTGACGGCTTCATAAAAGTCGCCTTGCTGTGTGGCTCCATCGCCGACAGATGCGAGGACAATCGAATTTGAAGCATCTTCATCTTTAAAGGTGTGGGCGACCCCTACAGCTTGCACTACATTGCTTCCAACGAGTGTGGGCGTGCTCATAATGTTGAGTTTTCGATCGGAAGGAAAGGCGGGCATGCGGCGGCCGGCTGAGTTGGAACTAGCTCGGCTAAAGAGTCCGTCGAAGACGGTTTGATAGGTTACGCCGCGTGCATAGGCTAAAGCTCGGTCGCGGTAGTGCAAGTGGAGCCAATCGGATGGGATTAAATGAGGTGCAATTAATGCGCTGGCTTCATGCCCTGAAGAGGGTATGTAGAAAAACACTTCTCCACGTTGCGCGGCATCCGCTTGTATCTGGTCGGTATAGCGTGAGGCGATCATATGGCGATAGCCTATAAGAAGTCGATTTGTAGGTGTGTCTGTTGTTCCCAATGGATGGTTCCTTATGTGTTGTAAAATCGTAGTGTAGTCATGGGTTTAGGTCGAGTGTTGAAATTGCTTTATCGCTAATTTTTGACTTTCACTGAATTGGGGCATAGCTTAGAGGAAATGAGGAATTTATGAAAGATAACATCGAGCTGATTTGCGATATTGCGGAACGGATCGCTTCTGCGGGTGAGGGCAAGGATCGAGGGGAGTTGCTTCAGGAGGTGGCTTTTTCGATCGCAGAGCATATGGCAGCAGATGTGTGCTCCATTTATATTTATGATGAAATCGAGCAGATGTTATCATTGCGGGCGACTCAGGGGTTGGATGCAAGTGCGATTGGTACGGTTAAATTGTCGCTAGAAGAGGGGATCACGGGACAGGCGTTGCGTGAGTTACGTCCTATTTGTGTTGGGCAGGCTTCGACTGAATCGACCTATAAATTTTTCCCGGGGATTCGCGAAGAGCAGTACGAGGCGTTTCTTGCGGTTCCGATTTTGCGCGGGCAAAGACGTATTGGTGTTTTAGTGGTTCAGGCGAGTGAGCAGGATTATTTTAAAGAGAATGATGTTTCAGCCCTACGTGCGATTGCAACGCAGTTGGCGACGATGTTCGAGAGTGTAAAGTTGCTCAAGGAGGCGCGGCAGGGGGGCATCGCATTGGAATCCAAGGCGATTGGAGAAGTACAGCAAGATATTTTACGCGGTCGGTCGGCAAGCAAAGGAGTGGCGCAGGGAATTTCGTGTGTGTTGGATTTAGGCGCGGATGAGCATGCGTTGCAGATGCAGCCGGAATCTTTAGGCGCGGATGTGGCTGCGTTTGACGATGCGTTGCGGCGAACGGTTGAACAGATTCAGGCGTTACAAGTGACGACTAGCGAAAAACTTGCGGATGTAGCCGTTTTAATTTTTAGTGCACATCTTCTTATTTTAGAGGATGAACAGTTCACTGGGCGTATCCGCGAATTGATTGCGGAGGGCGCGGCAGCGTTGCATGCGATTCATTTGGTCGTGGATGAGTATGTTGATATTTTTTCTTCCAGTTCGGTTCCGATGATTCGTGAAAAGGTGCTGGATGTGAAGGACTTGGGAAATCGGTTAGGGCGGAATTTATGTTCGGAAGAGGCGTTTAATTCTGATTATGGGGGACAAATTATTGCTGTGAGGGAGTTGTTGCCCTCAGATATATTAAAATTTTCGGCGGAGCAGGTTGAAGGATTAATTATTTGTAGCGGGGTAACTTCGCACAATGCCATTATCTGTCGATCGCTTGGGATTCCAATGGTTGCGATTAGCCGTGATGCGTTTGATGCGATTCCGGATGGAGTTCCGATTCTAATGGATGCGGCTCAGGGCATTATATATATGGAGCCAAGCGATGAGATTATAACGAAGTATCAGGAATTGGAGCAAACCTGGCGGGTTTTAAATGATGCTTCGGATGTACAGGAAGTGCGGCGGACGGCATGTGGTAAAGTTGTCGAGATTATGGCAAACATTAATTTGCTCTCTGATTTAGAGCCCGCACGACATTTTAAGGCGAATGGGGTTGGGTTATATCGATCGGAGTTTCCTTTCATCGTGAGGAGTGATTTTCCTTCAGAAGAAGAGCAGACACATATTTATTCTCGCTTGGTTGAGAATATGAATGGGCGGCCGGTCACCTTGCGGACCTTGGATATTGGGGGTGATAAGATGCTTTCTTATTATTCAAATGTATCGGAGGCAAATCCTTTTTTGGGGATGAGAGCCATTCGCTTTTCGCTTCAGAATCGAGATATTTTCAGTCAACAGCTACGTGCTTTTTTGAGGGCGGGTGCCAAGGTAGATGCGCGCATTATGTTCCCCTTGATTGCATCGGTGGATGATTTCATTGCGGCTCGAGAGATTGTTTGGGCGTGCATGGATGAATTGGAATCGCAGGGAGTGGCGGTGAATCGTGAAACTCAATTGGGGGTTATGATGGAGTTGCCTTCAGCGGTAGAAGTAGCTGAGGAGCTGGCGGATGAGGCTGATTTTCTCTCGATTGGTTCAAATGATCTTGTGCAATATATGTTAGCCGTTGATCGAACGAATGAGCAGGTGTCTGCGTTATACAAATCGCATCATCCGGCTATTTTGCGGGCGATACATCGTATTGTGGCGGCGGCTCAGGGAGCAGGAAAACCGGTTTCAATCTGTGGGGACCTTGCAACCGAGGCGCATATGATCCCGTTCTTATTAGGAATTGGGTTGCGTACATTGAGCATTGATATCGGTAGTGCACCGTCGATTGAGCGTGCAATTGCTGCGATTGATCTAGCTGCGGCAGAAGAGGTCGCTGCCCGCTTGTTGAAGATGGGCAAGATTAGTGAGATTGAGGCTTTTTTGGTAGATCGCTAATTATTTCTAGGTTTAATGGAGTCTATTCTCATATCTAGTTTTTCGGAATATATTAATATACATTTATGTACTATATTTTATCCGAATAACAAAAATGAACGTATATAAATTCACCACTTCATTTTTAAGCGTATCACATTTATTAATAAATGAGCAATGTGGGCGGTTTTTAGCAACTGGCATGGCATCTGCATTAATGACCGTTCAAACTTAAGGATTAACTAAACAAAGAGGATACTCTTATGAATAAAAAAAATAAATATGCTACAGCGTTTCTAGCGTTATTAGCATTCACTCCAATGTATTGCTTGGCTGGAGAGGGTCCATCTCAGGAGCTCTATTGGCTAAACAACATCTGGATGATGGTGGCAACCTTCTTGGTTTTCATCATGCATTTGGGTTTTGCAATGCTTGAAACAGGACTCACACGATCAAAGAATACCGTTAATATCTTGTTTAAAAACACAGGAATTATTGCAATTGGTCTTCTCACCTATGCGTTTGTAGGTTTTGGTCTAATGTATCCAGGCGATTTTAATGGCATTTTTGGCTATTGTGCTTCTGCTTTACCGTTAAACGAGATGTTTGCTACGGATGCAGGGATTGGTTATGCCGACGGTTGCTACAGCCTCTGGACAGACTTCTTGTTCCAAGGCATGTTTGCGGCAACAGCGGCAACGATTGTCTCAGGTGCGGTTGCGGGTCGTATTAAGTTAGGATCATTCTTCATCTTCACTGTGCTGTATGTAGGATTCCTATATCCTTGGCTCGGTTCTTGGAAATGGGGCGGCGGATGGTTAGATGGAATTGGATTCTACGACTTTGCAGGTTCAACTCTGGTTCACTCTGTGGGTGGATGGGGTGCCTTGGCTGGCGCGTTATTGCTCGGCCCACGTATCGGCAAATATGTTGATGGAAAAGTGAATGCAATTCCTGGTCATAGTATGCCATTGGTGACAATTGGTGTCTTCTTACTTTGGTTGGGTTGGTTTGGATTCAACGGCGGATCGGCTCTTTCTGCAGATGCAGATTACACATCGTTTGTTCTTGTAACTACGTGTTTGGCAGCAGCGTCTGGAATTGTTGGATCAATTGTTGTTTCAACGTTAGTACAGAAGAAGCCTGATTTGACTATGGCATTGAATGGTTGCCTAGCTGGTTTGGTTGGTATTACAGCGGGTGCTGATATGCTAACACCTATGCAGGCTATTATCGTTGGTTTAGTTACGGGTGCGATTGCTGTCGTTGCGGTTATTGGAATCGACAAGGCGAAGATTGACGATCCAGTGGGTGCGATTACAGTTCACTTGGTGTGCGGTATCATCGGAACATTAGCGGTTGCGCTAAGCCCAGATGTCACCTTTAAAGCCCAGATTATTGGAGTTCTTTCATACGGAGTGGTTTCATTTGCATTTGCTCTTATTTTGTTCTCAATCATCAAGGCAACGATTGGAATCCGTGTTTCTGCTGAAGAAGAAACAGTCGGTTTGGACGTAACAGAGCACGCGATGTCTTCATACACAAGCGTGTCCTAAATTTAAACTAGAGGAACTTAAATTTAGGGAATAGAATTTCTCTCCTCCTAATGGCTCGGCCGCCTGAGTGCGGTCGGGCTGTTTTTTTGATAAAAGATTTAAATTTGCAGGTTAGCAAAAGAGTAATAATGGTAGTAGTCTACTTAATTAACTTGGGAGTAACTAAACATGAAATTAATTATAGCATATATACAACCGGTAGCCTTGAAAGCCGTGAAAACAGCCATGTTTGAGAAGGAAATCTACAAGATGTCAGTGATGACAGATGTTTTAGGCTGTGGGCAACAAAAGGGATATCACGAAAATTATCGTGGTGCTGCAAAAGAGGTTAATCTCCTCAGCAAATTGCGTATAGAAATCGCGGTGAATGAAGATCACTTGCAGGACACGCTCGATGCGATCACAGGTGCAGCACGATCGGGAAAAATCGGCGATGGTAAAATATTTGTTCTCGATTTGGGGCAATGCATCCGTATTCGTACGGGTGAAACAGGTGAAGATGCGATCGGTTAATAGATTGCATTAAAATAGATCATAGGAAATACTCCGATGCTTTGTGGCGTTGGGGTATTTTTTATTTAGTAATATGTCAACTGAATGTAGTACGTGATCAAAAATTGAGTAAGTAAGGATGAGAGTTTATGGCTAAAAATTATTTTAATTCGTTACCATTGCGCTTGCAGTTAGAAGAGTTGGGAACGTGCCGTTTTATGGATGCGGCTGAGTTTGCAGAGGGAGTAAGTGCGGCTCAAGGGCTAAAAATTGTTATTGTGGGCTGTGGAGCACAGGGGCTCAATCAAGGGCTTAATATGCGTGATAGCGGGCTGAATGTATCTTATACATTGCGCGATGCGGCGATTGCGGAAAAAAGACAATCGTTTTTAAATGCAAGTGAAAATGGATTCTCTGTTGGCACCTATGAAGAGATGTTGCCTTCTGCGGATATTGTCATGAATTTGACGCCTGATAAGCAGCATACCAAAGTGGTAGAGACGGTCATCCCGCACATGAAAGAGGGTGCCGTGTTTTCATATGCACATGGCTTTAATATTGTGGAAGAGGGGATGCAAATTCGATCCGATTTAACAGTTATTATGGTGGCACCTAAATCGCCCGGTTCCGAGGTGCGCGAAGAGTATAAGCGGGGATTTGGCGTACCAACATTGATTGCTTGTCACCGCGAGAATGATCCAAAAGGAAATGGTCTTGAGATTGCGAAAGCGCTCTGTGTTGCGCAAGGCGGACACCGTGCAGGGGTTCTGGAATCATCATTTGCAGCGGAGGTAAAATCAGACCTAATGGGAGAGCAGACCATTCTTTGTGGAATGCTTCAGGCAGGATCGTTGCTGTGTTTTGATAAAATGGTTGGAGAGGGTATAGATGCAGGATATGCATCCAAATTTATCCAATATGGTTGGGAAGTCATCACCGAAGCCCTCAAACAAGGTGGCATTACTAACATGATGGACCGTCTTTCAAATCCTGCAAAATTGAAAGCATTTGAGTTAGCAGAAGAGTTACGGGTTACGATGCGCCCTCTTTTTGAAAAACATATGAACGACATTATTACCGGACATTTTTCACATACGATGATGGAAGACTGGGCGAATGATGATAGCAACCTATTGGGTTGGAGAGCGGCGACTGGAGAGACTGTTTTTGAGAAAACACCCAATGGGGATATAGAAATCTCGGAACAAGAGTATTTCGATAAAGGGATTTTGATGATCGCTATGGTTAAAGCGGGTGTGGAGCTTGCTTATGAATGTATGGTTGAAGTGGGAATTAAGCCAGAGTCGGCTTATTATGAGTCGCTCCACGAAACACCGCTGATTGCCAATACCATTGCCCGCAAGAAGTTGTATGAGATGAATCGGATTATTTCAGACACCGCCGAATATGGATGTTATCTGTTTGCGCATGCATGCGGCCCGTTGTTGGAATCATTCATGCGTAAGGTTGGTACCGATGTGGTGGGGGCTGGTTTAGCCTCCGCTGATTGCACGATTGATAATGCGACCTTGGTTCAAGTGAATGCCGCGATTCGCTATCATGATGTAGAGATTATTGGTGAGCAATTACGATCGGCAATGGATGGCATGAAGGCGCTCTAAGCGAGCGAGCTGTTTAGAATCTAAAAAGGGGGAGCGGGCTCCCCCTTTATTTTTATATGTATTATGCAACCCATGAAGCGCCACGGTATGAACCGCTATGGACTTCAGGAGCCTTCTCAACATTACTGGTGTCGTAGCTTGTACCTCTGTACTGTACGATGTGAGATGTTCTTTCCACCGTACGTCCAGATTCAAACTTAGCACCTCTATATTGTAGAGTAGCCATGTTATTCTCCATTCTGTTAACGGTGCGTTCCTTCGCAGACCATTCTGCTACTTCCGTCTGAAAGAAGTTAATTCTTCTCAACAGATGAACGTAATATAAATACAAAGAATATTATCCTCGGAGGCAAGGAAAAAAATAGAAAAGTGGCGAGGATGACGGGATTCGAACCCGCAACCTCCAGCGTGACAGGCTGGTGCTCTAACCAGTTGAGCTACACCCCCATAAGAGAATCGAAATAGTATTCAATTGTGGTTTAGGCGCAAGTGGAAATTGGGTTTTTTTCTATGCGTTTATTCGCGAATCTGTCCTGTGCCCTCAATTACAAATTTATAGGTGGTTAACTCTTCGAGTCCCATCGG
>MDTB01158377.1_pt1 | contig 34037 bp, 26 predicted proteins | sample 811161 | NCBI WGS metagenome assembly MDTB01 (sample SAMN05326650, study PRJNA326480) | marine metagenome | isolation source: seawater | place: Mediterranean Sea | collected 2009 | reverse complement strand
AAAATGATGAACTATTTTTTTATTTTAAAAATAACATTTTCTTAGTTGCTTGAAATTCAAGAGCTTGAATAGAATAAAAGTACATTCCAGATGACATCAAATTTCCTGAATCATTTGTACCGTCCCAATTAACAATATGATACCCAGCTTGAAGTTCTTCAGATTTTAAGGTTCTTACTTTTTGTCCTAACATGTTGTGAATTGCTAATGTAACATAACCAGTTTCTGGTACATCAAATCTGATTTCAGTAGTAGGGTTAAAAGGATTCGGATAGTTTTGCTTGAGAGCAAATGCAGTAGGTAAAAAGTTAATTTTAGAACTATTTGATCTAATAACAATGTCAATTTTACTACCGTTTATACCAATTAATTTAACATCTTCAATTTCAACCATAGATGCATCATATTTACTTCCTTTAAAATTAAACGGAATTGTTATGTATGAATTATCTTCACTGATTATTTCACCACCATTTATATTGACTGCAATAATTTTTATATTTCCATTCTGAATTAAATTTGAAGAAATGAAGACGTCTTCTGTAAAACTGTTTAATAAAGGGGTAGTTAAATCAACTAGATGATCATCATATTTAATTTCAAATTCAATACCTCTGACTATTTCAGCATTTTCGACTTTAAACAAAAGGCTACCTGATGAAAGATTTGTAATTAAATCTACATAAGCAGTGGAATTTAATGTATTAACCATTCTTGCGTTTGATCCAAAAATAATATCAACAATCATTATAACATCTGCTATATCAATTTCATCATCCATATTTAAATCTACATTCCTAAATTCATCATCAGAGGGAATATCTTCCTCAAGAATAAAGTCAACAACTGCCAAAACATCTGTTATGTCCGTATCGCTATCAAAATCAGCATCACCATATTTGTAAGGAACAGCACATGATGTATTTGAATTATTAGATTCTAAATCACCATAATTATCCGTGCTCCAAAATGCAGACACATTAAAACAATACTCTTGATAATTTGGACTTACAGAAATCGTAGCAAAAGTATCAGTAGTGGCAACTACGAAAGTCTCATTTCCTTGGGAATCAACTTCATAAACACGATATTCAATTAAATCATCTCTATTAATATTTGAGATTGACGGGTTTAATGGCCTGTAGGGAGAATTTAACGCTGGAATAATTTCTGAGACGTCATTTCTACTAGTCTCACCATTAAAAGTATTGTAATTAGAGATAATCCCATATTGACTATTCCCCATTGCGATTGGATTGTCGGTTGCGGAATGAGCAAAAGACATCCCTGGTGCACCTAAAAATTGTGCTAAAATTCCAAAATTACCTGTGAGTGTTGGATCACCAGCAACAACATCATTAATAGTTGACCAAGTACCATCTCCGAGAGTAACCCAATTCCTGCTGTAGTAATCTGGAGTTTGGGGTTCAAGATCATTAGAAATACCCATGAAGCCTGAACTATTTTCATTCACAACTACATATATATCACCACTAAGAACTTCAATGCCAGCTTCTGAGGCATCAACCTGAAATTGTACAAGAGCCTCTGGTGCACTAAAATCTGATGAAGTAACTAGGTTAATTGGATCTCCTACAGGACCACTGGCTAAACCATTTGGATCTAGATATACGTCAACAGATGCACCAGCAGCAGTTCCACCACCTTGAAAGCTTAGGACTAATCCAGTTAACGTTGCAGGATAATTAGAAGGTGTAAATCGAACACCAAATCCACAAGTTCCACCACAACCAATTTGACCTTCAAAAGAATCATCGTAATATGCAACATCATAAAAAGAAACTCCACCTGGTTCACGCCAGGTTAAAAACACCTCTTCATCCATTGGTATAGAATTTAAAGCAACAGGGCTAGGCATATCAGGACTAAGAGTGAAATTTTGCACTGTTGGATCTGCTTGTGCTAGGACTTCGACATCTTCGGTCATGGTGTAGAAACCAGATCTCCTTACTTGCAATGTATTAATACCAACATCCAAGTTCCATAAATAAAAGTTTCCATCTATATCGGTAGTATCACTAATACCATTAGATGAAACTATTACGCTGTCCAGTACCTCACCATTTGGATCAGTCACTGTACCTGAAACATCACCATAAACATAGATAGGTTGCCCCATAACATTGACTTGACCACTCTCGTAATTATTTTCTCCTGGCGCACCTTCATAAACAGATGTTACACCAAAGGTGTATTCAATCTCATTACTCAATTCATAGACGGTGTAGCCAACAGTATCAAAAATTGCTTCATTATTCAAAACTCCGTCGACATAAACATTGTAACCTAAAAAATCGTATTCATTTCGGCTTGTTCTTCCACCTGAAGTGACTGAAAAATTATCAATCATATACCAATTAAGGTCAAAAGAGTTTGCTCCATAACAATGGAACCGGACTTGAAGATTATTGGATAGATTGCTCAAATCATAAGAAAAATTAGTAAAATTAAAACCTTCCCCTGAATTTGAAAATTCTTCAACAACTGTCCAGTCTACTTCTGCACCTGTTTTATATTCAATTGAAAGAAATTCATTTCCCGAAGGACTATAATTACTAAACTCCCAATCAAATGAAATGGTTGCTTCTGTCAGTGACCCTAAAGGAATAGACGGTGAATAAAGACTCTGGTCATAATTTTCAACAGACGGTGTCCAACTAAAATACATAGCTGGAGCTGGATTACCCGAGGCATCATTATAAATCCAATTATCACCTCCATCAACTAACCATAAGTCTACTAATCCACCCTCGTCAAAATTTTCAGTATAAGGGACACTTAAGTTTGTAATTTCAGGAGAAGTCCAGTATAATGATACTTCTTCATCCCAAACTTCAGCATAAACATTAGTAGGAGGAGCTGGAGTCCATGTAGCAGGTGTACCACAAACCGTTTCCGTTGCAATTGACGTGCCCTCAGAGTATTCTGTTTTCACATAATAGCAGTACTCTGTCCCATTAGCCAATGAAGAATGTGTGAAGGATAAATCAATTGTGGTACCAATCAACGCATCGCTAGATGCATTATAAACGTGATAAAGATTAAATGTCCCGCACTCTTCAGGAATTTCTCTAGAGTTTTCTGTACGACTATATCTTTGAGGATTTAATATAATTTCAGAATAATTATCGATAGTTTCTTGAGAAACGCCCAGATCAACTAATTTGGCATATTGATTCTCCCAATCCGTTTTTAATGAGTTATCTACGATGCTGTTGGTGCGTCCTCCAGTTAAACTAACAGAAATCTCATAATTTCCAACATCACCTCCAAAGCCACCTACAACGATATAATATGTTCCAGGTTGTAATGTAAGGGCCCATAAGCCACTGGGTGGATAGGGAGCAGTAAAATCAGGACAATTAGTATAATCGTCATCATTTCCATTACCAGTAGAAACAGGATTTAAACAACTCTCGTCATTGGTAAAAACTTCTAAATAAGAATCAAAATCTGTGGTATTACTACATAATGTAATATCATAAGTAGAGACCTCATCAACATTCAATGTATAAGAAACATCATCACCATCGTATGGTAGCGGCCAATCATTTCCTTGACCTGAATTATTACCTACGTGAGTATAAGGTAATTGATCAACTAAATAATCACCACAAGCAATATTTCCACCTGGCTCACTCCAAGAGATAATATTTTCTTGATCACCTCCAAAAACAGAAAGAGCCCTTGGCTCGCATAATTCTGCATTTTGAGAAAAGATGAAAGAGCCTAAAAATATAAAAATTGATAAAACGAACGATTTATTTTTCACTATAATTCTCCAATTGGACATTATTTAAATTTTACTTTTATAGAAGTGTAATAAATAAAACTATGATAATTTAAACACACTTCAATTTAATTCAATCTATTTTCTAAAAACTTCTCTGAAAACTAAATGTCCAATTTTGTTTATTTATTTTCAGAGACTCATCATAAATAATAAAAGGAAGATCAATCAATAAATTTAACTCTTTTCCCAATAAAAAATAATTTAAGGAGCATCCTATACCGGCATTCGCAAGGAAAAAATGATTCTTCATCAATTGTTTGTCCCCGAAAATGCCGCTATCAATAAATATCTTCAGTTTTGGTACAAAACTAATATCCGAAATAATACTGGAAAAAATTAATTCATTTGTCATTGACAATAATTCATTAACCTTAGATTTATCACTATTAATGAAACCTCTGAGGTTTCCACCTCCAGGGATGTAAAAGTGATCATTCAAATTTGAATTACCATAAAAACCATCAATTAAATATCTTTTTTTTAGAAAATCATACACTTCATTACCTTGAACACTAAAAAGTTCACGAGTTGGTGCATTACCCCAAACTTTTCCAGCAAAAAAACGGTTTTTAGATGTAATTTTAAAGCTGGGAATAATATTAAATAAAGCCCGATTATTAGAAAATGTTTTTTTTGAAAAATTTGTATCACCTTGAAGTTTTATTTTATTAAAATTCCAATGAGAGAATGATCCTAAACTTGAAAATAGTTCAAGCTTTATATTTAACATACCCATAGATCCAATAGCTTTTAAATACCCTACCCCGAGCTTATTTGATGTATCTATGTCTAGATATGTCTTACGCAATGGATTGTATTTGGGTTGTATATAAAAACCCATAGAAAAAGTTTGAGTTGGTGTTCTACCATAAGTAAGGTTCCATTTTTTATTAATTTCCGCACCGTATTCGTTTAAATCAGGTTTATTCATCGACCATATTTTGAATTTAGTTCTGTGGAAAAAATGCACTGGTAGTCTTTCAGTACTAAAGTCCCAGTATATTTTTTTTAAAGAATGACTATAGTTTAGGTTAAGAATACTTTTTTCGTAAGGTCCATATTTCCGAATTATAAAAATGCCCGGAGAGAAATCATTTTTAAAATTTTCATAATAAAAATTAGGGTTCCACTTATAGACAAATTTATCTCTAGGATTATAATACGAATCAGGCCAATTAAATAAAATTCTTTTCCCCATTCTGGTGGTATTATTTCGATAATCTAAATCGAGAGTTTGTAAATTCGGATCTAAGGATATCTTTAAAGGTTTTTTAGGAACATGATAAGAAAGAGTATCCATATATCTCCAAGCATGATTTACCCACCATCTCTCACTTTTTGATCCATCTTCTAAAATAGTTTGGATTTTCATTGGAAGAAAACGCGAACCTTTATTTTCTATCTCTAGTGAAACCTTCCATGAATTATCTTTTTGAATACTTTTTTTAAATGATTTTATACTATAATCTAATTGTCTCGTTGTATGCAACCATGGTTCAAAAAACCATCCCATATCATCACCAACTACATCTTCTACAACGGAAATAAAACGCTCTTCATTTGTATGTTTAAATTTCCATTTCTCATAATATTGTTTTATCACTTCATTAAAAAGGGAATCTTCTAAAATATATTTTAGTTCAAAAAGCATCAATGATGGTTTAGTGTATGCATTTTGGCTATATGACCTTGTTGAGTTGAATAAATGAGAAGGTCTACTAATATTCTCGTCATTACCACTTATTTGAAACCTAATTGCAGACCACTGATCTGAAATTAATTCACTTTGTTTGGGCATTCTATTTTTTGGATACCTATCATATCCATCAAATAAATCTGGATCAAAACCATGAATTCCATATTTTTCTGCCATGTATACAGTTGTATGAAACGTTGTAAAACCCTCATCAAGCCAAGCTTCATCAATTTCATTATTAGCAAGTATTCCGTAGAAATAAACATGACCAAATTCATGTGCTATTAAACTCTCATCGTCTCTACCATTCATTACGAGCATTGGATATTCCATTCCGCCATTTTTGACTCTATCAACTGTAGATATTTGTGGATAAGGATACTCGCCAATTTTTTTTTCAAGCCAATCTAAGACCTCAACTGATCTATCCAAAACAACTTTTGACCATTTGCTTCCACGATCTCGATCATACAAAATGTGAATATCAGTCTCTAAATCTTTACTTTTCCCTCCCTCGTAAAAGAAATTTTTTGAAGCAACCCATGCAAAATCATGAACATCATCAGCAAGAAAAGTCACACTGCGAGATTCATTTGATGCCGGAGCATTATACGTAGAGTCAAAGATATCTTTCCAAATATTAAAATCAAATGAAGTATCTACTTCAACATCACTCCATCCAGGATCCCCACTTTCTACTACCCCAGTTGCTGCAACAACAAAAGCTTTAGGCATAGTAAGTTCTACTTCAAAAGTTCCAAACTCACCATAGAATTCACCTTCTGCGTGAAAAAAATCTGCATTCCATCCGTTATGATCATATACTGCAATTTTAGGATACCACTGAGCCATGTTATATTGCCCTTTATGAAAGCCTGCTCTCTCAACCATTTCTCCAATATGATGCGTCCAGCTTAAGTCTATTCGTGAGGTTTCTCCAGGTCCAATCTTGTTTGACAAATTAATTTCTAGAATAGTATCTTCAATATTGAAAGAGCTCAATATTGATTTTTTATGTATCCATGAAAAACCTTCCTGTGGTAATGAGATTGAGAGGTTATGAATTTCAATTTTACTTATAAAGGTATCTAGTGATTCTTGGATATCTTTAGCACGTGATTTTCGACCGTAATTATCTAAATATTCTCTGTATTTTACCGAATTTTTTTGAAATGCATTTGGATATAAATGCATGTATATACGATCCAATGAATCTGGAGAGTTATTAGTGTATTTTATTGTTGAGGTTCCAGTTAATTGTCGAACTGAATCAATTAAAGATACCTTCATTTTATAATCAACATCTTGCTGCCAATAATTATCAATATTGTACGCGTTAATTATATTGTAGAATATTAAAATAACTTGAAAAACGATTCGCAACATCAAATCTATTTTGATATTTATAAGGTTAAAGAAGAGGTTCTATGTCCTTTAAAAAAATTTTTTCGGACCTAGGACCTACGTATTTTTGCCGTATATAGCCCTCCCTATCTATAATAAATGTTGTTGGTATCCCTGTGATAGGCTGTCCCGTTACCTGTCCGTATAAACTTGTTACTATTTGTGTTTCGTTTTTGCTGATATCCGTTAATAAAGTATAATTAATATTCCATTGATCTGCAAAAGATTGGATATTTTTTGATGATCCTGATGATAGTGTTACACCTAATATTTCAAGGCCTGAATCCTTATGTTTGTCAATTAATTTGACAAAATCTGGTATTTCTCTCCTGCAAGGCCCGCACCATGTACCCCAAAAATTCAACATGACTACTTTCCCTTTTAAGTCACTCAAAGTCACTAGGTTTCCTTCTAAGTCAGCTAAAGTAAACTCTGGAGCTTTGACTAGTTGTTTATTATCATTTATTTTCTTTGCTTTTCCATTCTTTTTTTGCTGTGCTGTGCTATTATCACAAGAAAGAAATAGAGATAAAGTTAATATTTTTATTAGTTGGTTAAGATTTATATTATAATTGTATGCCATATTGAGATATTTTTAATTATTTACTTAAAATACGAAATTTATTCATTCCTTTTTCTAAAAAGTCAGAAAACCCATTTGGTACATAACCACCAGTATCAACTAAAGTAGATTCATCTTTAGGATCAAGTAGAACATAATATGGCTGAGTAGCTTGTTTGTATTTTTCAAACTGTAACTTCGCATAAACTTGGCTGAGGCTATCTTTTTTATCAACATAGAGCCTGGTTAAAATCATTTTATCAAATTGCTTTTTTACAGGTTTTGTTGGAAAAACTCTTCTCTCCATAACTCTGCAATTTGCGCAATAAACCCCTGTGAAGTCAATAAATAATGGTTTTCCCTCTTTTTTTGCTCTTTTTAGGGCACCATCATAGTCATCTACATACCAACCCTCTTTGATTGCAATTTCATCATCAGTTGGAGGTGGTGGTAATAAAGCCTCAAGGAACTCATCAATGAGACGCGGCATTTCAGAATAGTGATAGGTAGGTGCAGAAGCAAGAGATTTAGCGATTGGATAAAGAATAAAAAAGCACAAAATAATAGTAACGATCCTGCCTTTACCAATTCTAAAAGGCCTAACATTTTCCACTAAGCCAATTTTAAAAAAACCTGATAAATATGCAACCAGAGCAAAACCAATTAGAAGAAATAGAATTAACACTATATTTCTTGGTAATAGTCCAAATCCCCATTCTAAATCTGGTACCCATAAAAATTTTATTGCTGCAGCAATTTCAATAAAGCCAAAAACTATTTTCATAGTTTCCATCCAAGAACCCGAATTTGGAAGCTTTTCAAGAGCTCTTGGAAATAATGAGAGGGCAACAAATGGAGCAGCAAAAATAATCCCATAAACAGTCATACCATAAAGGCTTGTTAGTATCCCGCCAGTTGTACCTGCTGCCGCAACAACAAGCAATGTACCTACCACAGGCACAGTGCAACTAAAACTTGTTATAGCAAAAGTAACTCCAAGGACAAAAGCTCCCAAATATGCACTTTTTGCGGACTGCCCCGCTTTGTCAGTTTTATTTACTAAACTTCCAGCTACATTTACATTTATGATTCCAAACATCCATAGTGCAAAAAATATAAAAAGAATGCCCAGAAATAAATTTATCCATGGATTTGTTGCAATGAAATTCCCAATATTAGCATTTTTTGCTTGTGCTCCTACATCTTCTATCCCCCAAGATAAAAAGCCTACAAGTAATCCAATGAGAACAAAGGTTCCAGAGATTCCTAATCCATAAATAAACGCAATTGTATTTTTGCCAACATGTTTCTCTTCAGACATTTTTCCAAAAAATGATATAATAATAGGAATCATTGGGTAAACACACGGCATAACCCAGCTTAAAATTGCTCCACCAATAGCAAGTAGTAAAATACCTAAGAAAGAGTTTTCATTATTATTACTATTGTCATCATTATTTGCTTTAATGGGAGAAAAAGCCTTGAATTCATCTCTAGGTTCTCCTGATTCTACCTGGATATATAGAGTGTCCGTTTTTGTCATCGGTGGGTAACAAAGCCTAGCATTACAAACCATGTAAAAAATATCTAAATATATTTCGTATGATCCAGGTAGCAAATTTCTTTTTAACCTTAATGGTAAAATAAATTCAGTATTTCCTTCATGGTAATATGTGTCTGTTTCAAAACCCGGATCATAAAGATAAATAGGTTCGGGTTCTTGGATTGGAGCGACTTGACCTACAGCTTCACCTGAGACCAAAATTTCTGTAGGCAGAGGTCCTTCACTTGATTTATAAATGGAATAGATGTGCCATTCTTTATCCATTTTTGCTCTTATCATAATGTCAATGACCTCTCCTGCTCTTGCAACTGACATTGATGATGTCTGAAATTCTACAGGATTTTCGTCACTTTGTGAGAAAAGCAAACAAAATAATAAAGGTAAATATATAGTATTCTTCAATTCATTTTTAGATTTAGGGACATGAAAGGTAAGAGGATTTGTAATTTAACTCAACTATTCTTTATTTATATTATTTTTATCCATTTGGAGCATACTTCCTAATTTTTCCATCTTCATTTCTACTTCATTTTTACCTGATTTTACTAAATCTTCAAATTTTTGAAAATTCGACCAATGGGTTCCCATAGTATCTGGTTTTAGTATAAAATCAGCATCTTTTGTTTCAAAATACTTCAATCGATTTGAAATGATTAGATCAGCTCTTACTTTTAGATCATACATTTTTGATTTAGCAGCTAACTCAGAGTATTTATTTTGGGGTATATTTACAGCAATAATAAAATTACATTTATTTTTGAGAACTGAGACTGGAATTGGAGAAAGAACACCGCCATCGACTAATACTTTTTCACCTTCAATTGTTGGCTCTATTATTCCTGGTATGCTGCAACTTTTTACTAGAGATTCAATTAAATTTCCAGTTTCATATACTATATTCCTTGCCGAATTAAGATCCGTAACACAAACTTTTAGTGGTATTTTTAATTCTTCAAATGTTTCAACTGGTAATAATTCAGAAATAATTTTTTTTAATAATTCCTTACTAATAATTGAATTTCTATATAATCTAATAATTTGGAGAAAGTGCACATAAATGAAATTTTTTATTTTTGAGATTCCTAAATTTTGTCCTGAGTGTACGTTTATGTAATTCTTCATTTTACTGGATGAAATGTATTTTTTTAATACATTTCTATATTGAACCTCAACCCATGTCGCATCTTCGTCTATTGCATACATGGCACCGATTACGGATCCTGCACTGACGCCTGATATTACGTCAATTTTTATTTTAGATTTTTGAAGACCTTGTAGAACACCTATGTGTGCAGCTCCTCTAGCACCCCCACCGCCTAATGCGATGCCTAGCTGCGGGAGACTCATTCAGTTCTTTTATCTAACTTTACCTTCATTTCTACTCTTCTGTTTGGGTTATCTCTTCCATCTCTAGGTAAATTAACAATTTGATCAATGACATTATCACCCTCAATTACTTGACCAAAAACTGTATATTGCCCATCTAAATGGGGCGCATCAGCAGCACAGATGAAAAATTGACTACCACCACTGTTTGGATCCGTTGAACGTGCCATGGATAAGATACCGCGTTTATGACTTATCTTGGAAAATTCTGCAGGTAAATTCCATGTCTTAGTTTCACTTTCTTCGCCAATTCCGAAATATTTTGCTGCATGACCTCCTGTTCCATATATCGCTTTATTATCACCTTTTGTATTTGGGTCACCGCCTTGTATCATAAATCCTGGAATCACACGATGAAAAATAGTTCCGTTATAATAACCATTTTTTACATGTGCTTTGAAACTCTCAACATGTTTTGGTGCACTAGTTTCAAAAAACTCAACCACCATATCACCATAAAAGGTGGATATAATAGCTACATCTTTCCCTTGTTTTTCTGTTTTATTTTCTGTCTCATTTGATTCTATTGTATTATTTATCATCGCTTTTTTTGAACCTTCTTTTTTTGTTTCTCCACAACTCATTTCAATTAAGCCCAAAATGAGTATAAATGGTATTATCTTTTTCATATTGAGTATTTACTCCCAGGTTTCTGTATTGGAATTTTAGATAAGTCGGAAGGTATATCCGATTCAACAAAACTTTCAACATTTAAATTTACTATTGAATATTGATTCGAATGAATTTTTACAGCTCCATTACTTCGGTCAACTAAAACTCCAACACCAATAATTTTACCTTTCATTTCCTCAATAATTTTTACAACTTCGTTAACTGACCCTCCAGTAGTAATAACATCTTCAACTATGAGAACTTTTTCTCCTGGACTAATAGAGAAACCTCTTCTCAATACCATTTTCCCATTTTTCCTTTCGGCAAATATTGTTCTAGAACCGATTTGAGTACCTACCTCGGTACCTAATACAATTCCTCCTATTGCTGGAGAAATCACTACGTCAGGTTTATATTTTTCAAATTCATCGGCAATCATAATTGAAAATGCTGTTAAATACTCAGGATATTGTAAAACTTTTGCACATTGAAAATAACTGGAAGTATGCCTGCCAGAACTTAGAACAAAATGTCCCTCTAATAATGCATTTGTATCTCTAAATATGGATAAAATTTTCTCGTTATGGCTCATTTGGACATGACCTCTTTTATTTGTTCATAGTAATTTTTGGCAGCATTATAAATTTCATCTCTTTTCATATCACCTACAAAACTTATACCTCTTGATATATTGACAATACCCACGCCTGTTTTATTTGAAACTTCAATGCTATTAGCTAAATCACCACCTTGCGATCCTATTCCGGGAATTAGAAGGGGAATTTTTGGTGACAAAGTACGTATCTTACGAAGTTCTTCTGAACCTGTTGCTCCAACAACTAAACCTACATTGTCAAGCTTATTTAAGCTATCAGCAAAACGTACAACCTCCAAATATAGTGGATTATTCTTAATAAGTTTATCTTGAAAATCTTTTGCAGATGGATTTGATGTTCGACATAGAATAAAAACACCTTTTCCTTTATAATTTAGAAAGGGCTCTATACTGTCTGTTCCCATGTAGGGATTAATTGTAACACAATCAAAATCAAAATAATTGAAAATACTTTCAGCATACTGCTTTGCTGTATTACCTATATCTCCTCTTTTTGCATCTGCAATCTTAATGTGTTGATCTCCAATATATGAAACTGTCTCCTCAAGCCAAGCAAAACCAGCTGCCCCCCAACGTTCGAAAAAAGCAAAATTGGGCTTATATGCAACAGCAAACTCTCTAGTTGCATCAATGACATTAAAAGTATGTTCTTTTAAATTTTTTAAATTACTATCATTGAAGGCTTCGGGGCTGATATCTAACCCCACACAGAGTCGAGAATTCTTTTTATTTACAGCATCATTTAGTTTATAATTAAAAGATTTCATAATTATAATTTACTTACCGTAAAACTTATAAAAAAAAACAATTGTTTTAATTTAAAGTTTATATCTTTTTTAAAAGCATCTTTATAAACTTCGTTGTGGAAAAAATAAGTAAAAGTCAAAATAAAGAGTCAAAAACAGAAGTTATTGCGACTGGAGGTCAATTCCAGGTTGAGTTAATAAAATACATTGGAGAAAACGATTATGATTCTTTAATAGAAATATCAGAATCATTAGTGGAAGATTATGGACAAGCTTCAAAACTTACTGAAGCAACTATAAATACTTATTTCAATAAAACTGGATCTTTTCCATTTATTGCAAGACATCACAATGAGATTATTGGTTATATCATTGGAATTCCTCTTGAAGAATTAAAAATGGAACCTTGGGCAAGGCTAGATGCCAATTTTGGATTGAAGAATACCATTTATACTTACGCTTTTGTCATAGAAAAAAAATATAAAAGAAATGGTTATGCCAAAATGTTAAAAAAAGTCTTTCTTAACTGGATCAAGAAACAAGAAAATATTTTCTATGTCACAGGTCATGTTCGCAATGGTATTTCAAAAAATTTTAGCGGGAAAATAAAAGTGCTTGATAAAATAAACAATTGGAATAAAACTGGTCTCATATTTGAATATTATAGAAGAGATCTAGATCCTGATAAAGTATATAATCACAATTCAAAAATTAATCATTTCAATAATCATTCTTAAAATATCATTTATCATGAAAGAATTGATCAAGCGTCTCCTTCGAAGGTGCTCTCGTTAAAAGACTACCAATGACTAATGCAAAAATTGATAAACCTGCCGCAGGGTAAGTCATTTCCTTTAAAAAGGGATTTAAATTATTAAATCCAGCCCAACTGGGTAAAAAATAAGTCCATATGATTGTTGTTGTAGTCCCTGCTAATATGGAAGCTACTGCTCCTTCTTTTGTAGCTCTTTTCCATAAAAACGCAGCCAGTAGAGAAGGAGTAATTGAAGTGCCATAAATATTATAAGCTGTAAAAGCCGCACCTAGTACAGTCTTAAATTGACTAACTAACAAATATGAAATTAAACCCAAAAGTAATACTAATAACCTACTCACCAACAATATTTTCTTTTCTTTAGCTTCCTTATCAATATATTTAACATAAACATCTCTTGTAAGATTAGTAGCTGGAATGAGTAAAAATGAATCAGCTGTAGAAACAATTATTGCCATCATTGTTGATACTAAAATCAAACCCAAAAAAATAGGAAGATTAGCATATCTAGCAATTGCAGGTATTATAGATTCACTTGCAGATTGTTTTGCCACCAATAATGATAATTCATCTTTATTGGACAAGAGTTGTTCTTGAATTATAATGTCTGGTATATGTCCTTTTACAATAGCAACTGCACCTGTAAGACCTAGTAGCGAAATAATTGATTCTAAAAATACCACTCCAAAAATCCAAAAAAATACAGCTTTTTTTGCAGAGCTACTATTTTCAGCACTAAATATTCTTTGATACATGTTTGCATCACCTAATAGCAGAAGCATTGTAGGTACAAAAAAGCTTATAGCTATTAAAGGCCCAGAGGTATCACCCAATCTCTCAAAAGACCAATTACCAAAAAGGTCCCATTTTCCAGTAGATTCTGCAATTAAAATTACCTCGTTAACTCCACCAACTTTTTGGATCAAAAAAATCAAAGAAAAAATAGTACCTACTGTTATTAAAATACCATTGATTACATCTGTATAAACAACCGAAAACATACCAGCTATCACAGTGTAAGAAATAGCAAAAATAGCTGTAATTATTATTCCATTTTCCATACTAATCATATTATCAGAAACAAGAGATAAGACTTTTCCTCCACCTCTGAATTGATAAGATACAATGGTTGTGTAAGCAACTACTGTTGTTATTGTAGCTAAGATAGAAGCAAGAGGTCCATAGCGTGCCTCAAAAATATCTGGAACAGTAACTTTTCCAAAATTTCGAATCCTTTTGGCTATAAAATAAATTAAAGCAATACCAAGCCATGCTCCAGCACTGGACCATAACCCTGCTGGACCATTTCTAAATCCTAAACCTGCTCCACTAAAGAGTGACCCACTCCCCATCCAAGTAGCGAGTAACGTACCAACCAAGATATACCATGGTAAACTTCTTCCTGCCACCATAAAGTCTTCGCTGTTATTCACCGACCCGACTTTATAAATCCCAACAGCAACGAGTAAGAGTAAGTATATTAAAATTCCTATTAGATATGTCATTTAATCACTATTTAAGATAATTTAAATCTATTATTAGTTTTGCCCATCCTTTCTTTTTTAAAATTTCATTCATTTTAATAAATCCTAATCCATAATCTGGATCCTTATTTTCAAACATAGATAATGTTAAATAATCAGATAGTTCTGATTCAGTTTTATCAAAAATTAGTTTAGAACCCAAATTACAAAAACCCTCCCTTATATCTGACCTAAGATTATAATTATTTACAAATAAAAAAGCGTGTAATAATTCATGTGCTAAAACAGCACTAAATGCGGTATTATGAAGATTTGATAAAACATAAATATGTATATTTTCTTTAATCTTTACTCCTCCTAACATTGTTTTATCATAGTATGTAAATCCTTTTATTACATTATTATTTTTACCAGAATATTTTTTCAAATCTTCTATATTTTTCAATAAAGTGATAGGTATATTATTAGGTATTTTTTTGATACCAACCGAGCTTAATAAACTACGTACTTCTAAATTTATTTTAGATACTTGACTATCCTTATTAACAATAAATGGATAACATTTAGCACACACTTTGGTCTCTTGGTTTATATCATAACCACCATTTGTGAGTTGTTTTGAAATTAACCTACTGCAACTAGAACATTTATTTAATTCATCATTATGGTAAGAATGATACTTATTATTGTAAAAGTCTATTAAATATTCACCTTGCAAAGGTTTAATACAAATACAACATTTTTCTAGAATATTATTTATGAAACAGCTTTGATGGTACTTTTTACTCTTACTTTCAGTGAAGGAATCGATAATTTTTTTTTTGCAAAAGTCACATTTTAGTTGGATAAAATCTCTATAACAAATCTCATGATAGTTTTTATCATTAAATATTATGTACGATTTTATAATCATTTTATTGCAATGATTACAACTATACTTATTCATTCCAAATTGACTGGAAGTTATAATTATTAGAACTAAAATTATTTTAAATAACTTGATAAACATTAAAAAAATTTATTTAGTTTAAGTTCATACATAAATAATTATAATTTTTATTGTGCTAGGAAAAGATTACGCAAAAAATTAACCATTATACTTGCAATTAACTTGTTATTTAAATAGAAGTAAAAAATTATGAAAAATAAAAATCGACTTTCTAAATCTTTGAGTCCCTATTTATTACAACATTCAACAAATCCAGTTGATTGGTACCCATGGAGCAGTGAAGCTTTTTTAAGAGCAAAACAAGAAAATAAGCCAATATTTTTGTCCATTGGTTATTCAACATGCCATTGGTGTCACGTAATGGAGCATGAATCTTTCCAAGATACATCAGTAGCAAAATTAATGAATGAAAAATTCATTAATATTAAAGTCGACCGTGAAGAAATGCCTGAAATTGATCACTTATATATGTCTGTTTGCCAAGCAATGACGGGTAGAGGTGGTTGGCCACTTACTATAGTTATGTCACCTGATAAAAATCCTTTTTTTGCTGGAACGTACTTTCCAAAACAAACTGTCGGAAAAAGACCAGGCATGCTCCAATTGTTACCCAGTCTTGAAAATGCATGGATAAACAAAAAGGATGAGGTCGAAAATACTATAGAAAAAGTTAGGAATTATTTAATTCAAATTAATTCGAGTAATCCAGGAGAAGACTGGGATGAAACAATTATAAAAAACTCTTTTAGCAGCTTTGCAAGCAAATTTGACCCTGATTATGGGGGATTTGGAAAAGCACCAAAATTTCCATCTGCACAAAATCTTATTTTCTTACTTCGATTCAGCCATTATTATAAAGATCCTACATCTTTAAAAATGGTTGAAACTTCCCTTCAATATATGAGACGAGGAGGAATTTATGATCATATCGGTCTAGGATTTCATAGATATTCAACGGATAAACGGTGGTTTTTACCGCATTTTGAAAAAATGCTTTATGACCAAGCTATGCTTGCAATTGCATATTTAGAGACATTCAATAAAACTAAGAACTCTGATTATGCAGATGTTGCAATGGAAATATTTGAATATATTGAAAGGGATATGACAGATGAGGAGGGTGGATTCTTTTCAGCAGAAGATGCTGATAGTGAGGGTGAAGAAGGCACTTACTATATTTGGAAGATAGATGAAATAAAGCAAATATTGGGAGATGAAAATGGCGAAAAATTTGCAAAAATTTATGGATTTGAAAAGAATGGTAATTTTTTTGATGAATCATCTGGTCGCTCCAATGGGAAAAATATTCCTTATTTATCAAGACCTATAAAAGATTTATCAAAAAAGCATAAGATGAAAGAAGACTCAATGAAAACTTTTATTAAAAATTCTAAAGATAAGTTATATAAAGAACGCTCCAAAAGAATTAGACCTCTAAAAGACGATAAAATTTTAACAGATTGGAATGGACTTATGATAGCATCTTTAGCTTATGGTGGATTGATTTTAAATGACAAATCATTAATTGAATCTGCAAAAAAAGCATCTAACTTTATTGACAAAAAATTAACTACTAAGAAAGGGAAATTATTAAAAAGATATAGGCTAGGTAATTCCAGTTTTGCACCGCATATTGATGATTATGCATTTGTAATTTGGGGTAACCTTAACCTTTATGATGCAACATATGAAGTGAAATACCTCAATCTATCAGTGAAATTAGCACAAATAATGATCACTGATTTTTCTGATGAAAATGGTGGGTTTTTTATTGGAGCTAAAGATTCAGAGAAATTAATGATCAGATCTAAAGATAGTTATGATGGAGCAATCCCGTCTGGAAATTCAGTTGCGGTAAATAACTTATTTCGACTCTCAAAAATGACGGGTAATCAAGAATATAAAAAATATGCTATTAATACCCTGAAATATTTTTCTAATATGTCAGAGCAATCTTTAATTGGATTTTCTCACATGACTACAGGCTTTATGTTTGACCATAAGGATCCAATTGAATTAGTGATTGTAGGAGACAGAAAAAAAACTGATATAAGGACTTTAGCAACTAAAATTAACACGATTTATTACCCAAACAAAATTATCTTATTCAAGGATACCTCATCCGATTACGGTCTTGAGGAGGTTGCTCCTTGGATAAAAGAATATAAAATGATCGATAATAAAACAACATATTATTTATGTGAAAATTTCAATTGTAAGCGTCCTACAACGAATATTAAAACTATTTTAAATAATCTCAATAAATATTAAATATATATATGAAAAAAATCGCACTTCATTGGAAAATTATTATTGGTCTAGTTTTAGGCTTATTTTATGGTATTGTATCAATAAAAAGTGGACTAGGTCTATTTACAACTAATTGGATTGCACCATTTGGTACAATTTTCATAAACCTTTTAAAACTTATAGCTGTTCCTCTGGTTTTATCTTCATTAATCACAGGCGTGGCATCTCTATCCGATATGAAGAAACTTAGTAGGATAGGTAGTAAAACTATTTCAATCTATATTTTCACAACTGCAATAGCCGTGACTATAGGCTTAATTTCTGTTAACTTTATTCAACCAGGTGATAAAATTCCTGCAAATTTAAAAATTAAATTGCAAAATGAATATAATGAAGTCGCTACCAAAAAAGCGAGCAACCTAGATGAGATAAAAGGGAGAGGTCCACTTCAACCTTTAGTAGATATAGTTCCTAATAATTTTTTTCTATCGGCCTCAAATAATAGGAATATGTTGCAAATTGTTTTTATATCTATTTTTATCGGAATCGGTTTAGTGAAAATTCCTAAAAAAAATGGAAAACCATTAAAAGATTTCTTCCAAAGTTTATCTGATATAGTTGTAAAACTTGTTGACCTCATTATGTTATTTGCTCCTTATGGTGTTTTTGCATTAATTGCTCAAACAATAAATAAAATATCTGGAGATAATCCTGAGCAAATATTAGAACTTCTAGGAGCGCTAGGATATTACATGTTTGCAGTAATTATAGGTTTAGTAGGTCATGCGCTGATAACCTATAATGGCTTGGTAAAGATATTAACAAAAGTATCACTTTCAAAATTTTACAAAGGTATTGCACCTGCACAACTATTAGCTTTTTCCACAAGCTCTAGTGGAGCAACATTACCTTTAACGATGGATAGATGTGAAGAAAAACTCGATGTATCAGAAGAGGTTTCATCTTTTGTTCTTCCATTAGGGGCTACTATAAATATGGACGGAACCGCTTTGTATCAAGCAGTTGCAGCTGTATTTATTGCTCAAGCAATGGATCTCTCTCTTGGATATGAACAGCAGTTGATAATTGTCTTGACTACAGTCTTAGCATCTATTGGGACAGCAGCAGTTCCTGGAGCAGGTATTATAATGCTAGTTATTATTCTTGAATCTATAAATGTACCTAGCCAAGGCATAGCTCTCGTACTTGGAGTCGATAGGATTTTAGATATGATAAGAACTAGTGTTAACGTTACTGGAGATGCTTCCGTAGCAGTAGTGATACAAAATTTAGAAAATAAGTTATCTAAGAAATAATTTTCTTAAAATATAATAAATTAATAAGTTACCGCTAGAGTAACGGGTGGGTTCTGTATTTTTTTGATCTATAATCAATAATTAGGTACTGTACTTCAGGCTCAAAAAACAGGCCTTTCTGTTTTAAGATCAAGGAAGTTTGCTGGGTTTGAGAGGTTCCTTTCATTCAATAAACATAGAATGATCTATAAAAAACAATCTACCCGTTATTTATAAATTGATACACAGAGACTTTTTCTAATGAATACTTGCTGCCTCTAATTTTCATTTTTACGACATTTTCTTCATAACTCTCTTCCAAAATTTCTAACGTATTTTTTATTTGAGAAATAGTTTTACCTTCTGAATATGAGAGTTGAATATCTAAGGTTTGATAATTTTCCTCCATTTTTTTTATAATAACTTTTTTTAACTTGGATAGCATCAAATGCCTCTTAGCTGAAATAATTACTGAGTCTCTATAATTGTTTGAAATGGAATTAATTTTTTTTTCTTCAGAAATTAAATCTACTTTGTTGAGCACATAAACAGTTGGAATTTTTTTTGCTCCTATACTTTTTAGGACACTTTTTATAACTTTTGCATGATCTTCAATATATTCAGAAGAAATGTCTAGGACCATTAATATAAGGTCAGATTCAACTACCTCTTTTAACGTGCTCTTAAATGATGCAACTAAATTATGTGGTAACTTTCTTATGAAACCAACTGTGTCACTAATCAAAATATTGTGGCTTGAATCAATATTTAGTTTTCTTATTGTGGTATCTAAAGTTGCAAATAACTGATTCTTTATATATACATCCGATCCAGTAAATGCTTTAAATAAAGTAGACTTCCCAGCATTGGTATAGCCTACAAGTGAAACTCTAAACTCTGATTTTCTTCGTGCACTTTGAATTTTCCTTTCTTTTTCTATTTGAAGAAGGTTTTTTTTTAATTTTGTAATTTTTGCTCTAACTATCCTCCTGTCAACTTCTATTTGAGTTTCACCCATACCTGCTCTAGTACCAATCCCACCCATTTGGCGTTCTAAATGAGTCCATTGTCTTGTTAATCTAGGTAATAAGTATTCTAAGTATGCTAGTTCTACTTGAGTAGTAGCTTCTTTAGTTTTTGCATGCCTTTTAAAAATATCAAGTATCAAGCCACTCCTATCCATTACCTTTAATTTTTTTGATATTTTATGATAATTTTTTATTTGAGCAGGGGTCAACTCATCATCAAATATTATAATTTTCACACCCAGTTGAGCAGCTTGACTAATCAGCTGATTTGCTTTCCCTTTTCCAATAAATGTTGCGGAATTGATCTTTGATATACGCTGTATAACTTTTCCAGCAACAATTCCTCCTGCAGTGTTTACCAATAATTCTAATTCTTTAAGATGTTCATTTACTTGAAGATCATTAAGTTTAGATTGTATCGTCCCTACAATAATTACTTTTTCTTTCTTTAAAATAATTTTTTCTTTTTCTATCATACTAAGATCGTTTTATAGCTTTCTCATTTGGTAACCCAATGATACTTTCTAGAAAAAAGAAAAAAATTGCTAAAAATAGAAAAATCTTCCATAAACTTTTACCATTTCTAGCCTCAGAAAATGAGCTGCTTATATTTTTATCTAACTTGATTAACTTTATCTGGTCATAATAAATGATTATTTCTATATCTTTATTATTTATATGATTTTTTAAAAGTTCTTTCTTATTTAATTTGGTTGGGAAAGAGGTCACGTGTTCCCCATTTGCATAAACTTGGTAAATACCAAGCTCATTTGTCATCCTAATTTGTATGCCTTCAAAATTATAATCAGGAACAAGCATCTCTTTTTGTCCTGATGGAGAAATAACCTCCCATTTATTTCCTAACTTACTTTCCTCTAGAGATATTACTTTAGTTTGATCAATTTCTACGGAGGTTGTATTTAATTCATCCGTTCCAGCCAATATTAATAATCTATAGATTAATGGTATAATAATACCTCGGATGGGTAAGTCATTCCATGCTAGATCTAATAATGAAGTAAAATAAAATATCTTACCGCTTCCGTTGGAAAATTCCATAAGTAATGGGTCATTATTATTCAAACTTAAATGTACTTTATGACTATTATTTGGGATACTTTTAACGTATTTATAAACATTGGGTAATTCATTATTTATATTTTTTACCTTTATATTTTTAAAAATATTTGATTTTATGGAGTCAAGTTTAGTAGAAAAAAATCCTTGACCAGATTCAACAACTTTTATGCTACTTGGGAAATCTAATATATCATCAAAATCTTGACTATTAGAAAAATCTGCTTTTTCACCCTGAAACCAAAGAACGCCTCCACCTTCTTTTGTAAAAGCATCTAAATCCTTGATACTTTTTTTAGATAAACCTGAAGAATTATAAATTATTACCATATCAAACTCATCTAGAAAAAGACGATTTAAATCAGGCTGGATTCTTATTTCAGTCTTTAAAAATTTTCTTTCAGGATCAAGCGAAGTTAAAACCATGTCTAATAATTTGATCTCAGAAGAATTTTTCCCAATAATTGCGCAACTTATCTGCTTTAAAACTGGAACAGTATGAAACCACTTATTATCAAAAATATAATCGTCATTAGGTATAGTGATTTCACCATGTAAAACTCCCTCTGCTAATGGATATGCTTGAAATTGAAATTCTTTTTCAATATTGGGCGAAAATTCAGAAATCACTTGTCCTACTCGTTGATTATTAAATAATAATTCAACAGGAATATTTTTTTTGAATAATTTACTATTATTTTGAATTTGAGTATTGACCTTAGTTAATTGTTGCAATGTGTTAATCCTGTTTTCAAAGCGTACGCTTTGAATTGACATATTATCTTTTACAGGATCTGGTTGAATCAAATAAAATTTCCAGTTTTTATAATCATTTATTGATTTTAAAAATAAACTATCTGGCAGGTACATTAAATCGCTGAAGATAACACATTCTTTTAAATTTTCATTAGTTTTATTATTGTTAATAAATGTAGCTGTATTATTCCAAACATCATCAAATGAGTATGTTTGCTGAATGGATTTTAAAGCTTCTTTTATTTGGGGATCATTAGAATAACCTTCAAAAACCTTTTCAGGTGGACACGTTTGAAAAATTGAAATTAAAGAATTTTTCTTGAATATGGGTATTAAGGACATAATACCGTGTTTTGATTGTTCTAAAAATGATTTAGCACCATTTTTGGCGCCCATACTTGCTGAGTTATCTAATACTATAAATGCACGGGTCTCTTTCTCTGAAGAAGCCCAACTTGGTAAAAATCCATTTGTCACTGGTTGAGAAAAAGAAAAGACTAAAAAAGTAACCCCTAATAAACGTAACAGTAGAAGCAATATCTGCTTAAGCTGAACCTTTTTTAGTGATGACGTTTTTAATTCTTTTATTAATATAACAGAGCTAAAATCTTCTTTTTTGTTTTTGTATCGATTTAACAGATGAAGAATTACAGGTAAACTTAAAAAAATTAAAAACCAAAGGTTTAATGGGTTTAAAAATGTCATATTAACATTAAACTTAATTGAATTGATAAGGCTGAAATAATTGGTATCGTTATATTATCATTAAGCTTTTTATGTGGAATTAACTCCACAATCATTGCAATCATAGATCCAAAAATTATTATCTCAAAAGGTAGAACTTTATTAATCTTTAATGCAATAATTGAAGAGGTCATGAATCCTGCTAAAGTTCCACTTAACGATTTTAATCCAATTTTACCTATTGGGTATAATTTTCCAATAATTGCTGCAAAACTATCACCAATAGTTAAATAAACTAAAGCTGGGACTGCAATTTCCAATGGAAAAATAATAATGGTAATTAACGATCCCAACAAAAGCCATGAAGCTCCAGTTAATTGACCTTGAGCCTCTTCTAATCTTAGTACATTTCTTAAGGTTGAATTAAATAGTGTTTTAATCGTTAGTATTCTATTTCTGAAAATTTCCATGAGTATTGAAAATAATGATAAAGATGCTAAAATGAATATCATTTTAAATTGATCTTTTACAAAATACATATACCCAGTTGGTAAAATAACTGAACTGCAATGGATTAGCTTACGATAAATTTCAACTATTATATTTTGCTTCATTAATCGATCATTTGATTGAAGATATCTTGCATATCTAAAACGCTAATTGTCAGGTCTATTGTTGTTGGTTCTTCTAATATTGTTTCAGCTATGATAGATTGATCCAAAACTGTGTATGGGATTAAATCTTCGTTTTGTCTATAAAATATTTTACCTATACTAAAACCAGATTTTTTAATATCTATGATTGCTTTTTTTTTACTTAGCCCAAACAAATTAGGTACCTGAAAAAAATTTGGTGGAACTCCTAAGCTTGTCGTTAAGTGCAAGCCCATACCTTTATTTAATAAGTCACCCCCTTTCGGATACTGCCAAGTAACATTACCCGAAGGAACATCAGAATTATATTCTTGATATACAGTATCGATTGTTAAACCAATCTGATTTACAGCTAGCTCAGCACTTCTTATTGATCTACCTATAAGATCAGGTATTTGAACCATTTTTTCAGCGTAAGCAATTTTCAATCTAACAGTTCTTCCCTCTTTGACTCTTGTATTTGGTGTAGGATATTGGTCAACGACAGTACCTTGCTGAAACTTTGCAGTAAAAAGCGTATCAGAGATAAGACTTTTATAACCTTCTGCTTTTAAAATTTTTTCAGCATATCTTATATCCTTATCCATTACATTTACCATGTACCTTCCCTCATCCATTCTAACATAGAGTGGCATTAAAAAGGAATTAAAAAACAGAATTAATATAATTGAAGAAATAAAGAATATTATTATATGAGTAATAATATTCTTAATCATTTTTTTTTAGTCTAGCTGCAAACATTCCATCTAATTTTTCAATTGCATTTATTGTAGAGAAACATGAGTTTTCATCGATGAATTCGCTATCAATGGTATAAGGAATTTTATCTAATTTAAAATCTTTATTGATTTTGAGAAAATGCTGTACAACATTGAAGTTTTCTTTTTTATCAATAGAGCAAGTTCCATAGACGATAATACCCCCTGGTTTTAAAAAATTGGACATATGACATAATATCTTTAGTTGTAACTTTGAATAGAAAATTATTTCTTTTTCTTTTCTTCTCCATCTTATATCCGGTTTTCTCCTTAGAACACCTAGCCCAGAACATGGAGCATCAACTAAAATTTTATCAGCAATTGGAAATGTATCTTTTGACGCATCCTTAACTGACCAAATTATATTTTTCCTATTATGACGTTTTAAATCTTTTCTCCCCATTTTAACTCTAGAATTATTTATATCAGAGGACCATACTTTTCCTTTTTCTCCTACTAAATATGACATGGCAAGAGACTTAGTTCCAGGTGCAGCACATACATCCAAAATTACATCATTGTCCTGAATATTTAAACATTCAATAATTCCATATGAAGATGGATCTTGAATAGAAATTTGACCTGATTGAAAAAATACATTATCTAAAATATTTTTTGAACCATTTTTGATTCTCAGAAAATTTTTATTGAAAATTGAAGATTTAATATTATCTTTGTAAAGATTATCTTTCAAACTAATTATGCTCAGCTTGCTATCATTCCTTACAAATGTTTCAGGACTTTTATTAAAAGAATGGAAAAACAATTTTGCATTTATCTCATTGTATTGATTAATGAATCTATTTTGAATCCAAATTGGGAATGAATTCCATTTTTTGTCATTTTTAAATTTTTCATCCCAATTTTTTTTTGAGTCTTTTATACGAATCAACTTTCTGAGTATAGCGTTAGTTAGTCCAGCTGCTTTTTTATTTAATTTAGCTTTTGTTAAATCAACAGCCGTGTTTACAGATGCATAGTCTGGGATATTGGGATCAAATAAAACTTCATAAAAAGCTATCCTTAAAATAGAAATTAGATCTTTATTAAAATTTTTGATTTTTTTTCCTGATACTTTTTCAATGATATAATCAATTCTTCCTTTAAATCTGATTATTTCATTTGTTAAAACTTTAGACCGTGATTTTACTCTATTATTATAACTATTATTTAGAAAAAAATTATTTTGAATTTCATTTAGCTGTTTATAAGTATTTTCAAAATTTATTAAGATTTTTATGGATAGTTCTCTTGCATCATTTTTCACTAATTAAGCCTTTCATTTTGATCTAGTAAATTTCCATTTAAAAAATTTTGAATATCCATCCTCTTTTTTCCTTCAAGTTGCACTTCTAAAAGAGATAATAAACCATCTCCAGTTGAAATGATTAGTTCTTTTTTATTGATCAAGTATATTTTCCCAATATTCGTAGCTAGACCTGGATATAATTCTGTTGAAAAAATTCTAAGGTTTTTCCTTTTATATTTAGTTACCATCCCTGGGAGTGGACTAAGTCCTCTAACCCAATTATGTATTTTTTGTGCAGGCCAAGACCAATTGATTTTAGTCATTTCTTTTGTTATCTTCGGTGCAGAAGTTGCTTTATTGCTATCTTGAGGTACAGCTCTAATTTTTCCTTCATAAATTTCATCAATTATCTTAACAATATACTTTGATCCTCTATTACATAATCTCATTCCAAGTGAATACATATTATCACTTTCACTAATTGGATATTCTTTTTGAAAAAGAATATCACCTGTATCTAATTTCGGTTTTATTTGAAAAATAGTAATTCCTGTCGTTTTATCCCCATTCATTAAGGCCCATTGTATAGGACCAGCACCCCTATATTTTGGTAAAAGGGACGCGTGTAAATTTAATGCTCCAAACTTCGGAATATTAATTAAAGAACTTGGTAATATTTTATATGCAACAACTATAAATAGATCAGGTTTTAATGCTTTGATCTTATCTTGAAATAAACTGGAACCCAATGTTTCAGGATGGATAAGAGGTAAACCTTTTTTTCTTGAGAAATCACCGATTGGGGTATATTTAGATAGATTTCCCCTTCCCATTTTTTTTGGAGGGTTAGAAACTACCCCTAATAAATGGTGTTTTGAATCAATGATTTTTTGGAGAACAGGAACTGCAAATTGGGGGTTACCCATAAAAATTATACGCATTTATTAAAAATTAAAGAAAGAAACCTTTTTCTTTTGATTTTTTTTCAACTCTTTTTTTTGCTTGAATTGATGCTATGGACTTTAAATCTTTTTTATACTTTTTTCTATGTTTATGATCTACTCTATCTATAATAAATACTCCATTCAAATGATCAATCTCATGTTGAATTGCTCGAGCTAATAGTCCATCAAATTTTTTTTCATGCCATTTTTGGTCAGGTGTTTGATATTTTAGAGTTATTTTTTTTGGTCGCAAAACATCTAATGTAATCCCTGGAATAGAAAGGCAACCTTCTTGAAAATACTCTTCATCATCGTTTTTATTCATAATAGTACTATTGATAAAAATATGTGTTTGATCTGTCTCGTCTGTATGTGAAATATCAACAACAAATAAGTGCATATCAAGACCAACCTGATTCGCTGCTAAACCAATTCCCTCTGCTTCATACATTGAATCAAACATATCATCAATGATCTTTGTTATTTTTTTAAAATCAGTAACAGGATTACATTTTTTCTTTAAAATGGGATCACCATAATGGACTATATCTAAAATTGACATTATGTTTGTTCTAATTCTTTATCACTTATAGAATCTGCAAGGCCAAGAATTGCACTCTTATTCAAGGTAATATTGGTATTGTTATCAATTTTTAACACTACTAACTTATTTTTGTCTTTAAATCCCTGTATTGAACCATGAATGCCACCCATCGTAACAACTTTATCTCCTTTTTTTAGCCCTTCTCGCATAATCTCTTTATCTTTTTGTCTTTTTGTTTGAGGCCTTATCATTAAAAAATAGATGATAAACATAATTAAAATGAAAGGCAAAAAAGCAGCTAAACCTCCATTTTGAGCTTCTTGAGCGTATAAAAATTCCACAAAATATCCTTAATTATTATATTAAAATTACTTATGTTTATTAAACTTTTAAAGTCTGATCTGAATTATAGTTCCATTATTTATAGATGAACTCAGAACGCTTAGTTCACCACTATGTATGTCTTCAACTATTCTTGTTGATAAAGATAAACCTAATCCCCATCCGGTTTTTTTTGTACTAAAACCTGGTCTAAAAATATTTTTCCAATCTTTTTTTGGAATACCTATACCATTATCTTTTATTAGAATTAATATTTTTTCATTTTTTTCTTTTAAAGTGATACTGATTTCCCCATTACCCTGGTCTATTGCATCAATACCATTTCTAATTACATTTTCAATGGCCCAAGCTAATAAAGATCCATTACCTAAAGTCATTATATGGGGGTCAATATCATTTAATAGTGTAACCTTTTTACCCAAAGAGGGAAGACGTTTTTCTATATAGTCTACAACTTTTTTTATTTTAATTGATAAATCAAAATTTTCAAAATCTGATACTGAACCCATCTGACTAAACCTTCTACTAATCTGCTCTAATCTTTGTAGGTCAAGCTCAATTTCAGGTATTATTTCATTCGATTTCCCTGGATTATTTTTTAACCAATCTAACCACCCCATTAAAGCAGATACTGGAGTACCCAATTGATGTGCTGTTTCCCTCGCCATTCCAACCCAAATATGTTTTTTTTCATTGTTTCTGATAAAAGTAAAACCTAAAAACCCGAGGAAAATAAATACTCCAATAGCAAATATTATTAGATAAGTCCAAAATTTTAATTTTTCTACAATCGATGAATCTCCAAAATGGAGATATCCAAAAGTGATTTCACCAATCTCTTTATCCTTATAGACTAATGCAATCGGGGGATTATAATTGTCAATTAAATTCATAAACTTAATTCGATCTTTCTCATTTTTAATATTTTTAGGTAAATTTTTCCACAGTTGGGGCTTATCCTCATTGTCTGTTTGGATCAGAGGAAATTTTACTTTTTGAATTATATTTTCAAAAATAAAGTTTAAATTTGTTTCATTTTCATCTTGTACGATATTTGCAATGAAGCTTGCATACATCCTAACAACCTCCCTGTTATCTTTCCTTAACTCATTTACTAAAAATTGAGTATAAGCTAAAAGGATAATTATAAGGGAAACACCAAGAATAAATAATCCAGCTTTTATATTCCCTGCATTTTTATAAGGTTTCATATTTTTTTATTTTCTTTATAGAATAATAATCCGAAAAATAATAAAATGCCTATAAATGAAGTTCTAGATATAATACGTGCAGTTCTCCAAGTTTTAACATCATATTCAAATACTACTTCAGATTTCCCAGATGGGATTTCAATAGATCTCAAAATATGATTTGCTTGATAAATTGGTACATTCACTCCATTAACATAAGCTTTCCAACCTGGTGAATAGTAGATTTCAGATAACACCAAAAGACCACCGGTTTCCGATTCGGTTTTAAGTAATATCCTATTTTCACTCCTTTCAATAACGGAAGAACTTCCTGAACTCTTTTCAGTCAAAAACTTACCATCATAATTAATTAAGACCGCATTTGAATTTGGATCAAAATCTTGAGAGAGAGTCCTATAGAGGGATGCTCTCTGATCTTCAACAGGCAAGACTTTATTTACAATCCATGATTTTGGAAGAACGTTTTCATTTTCGTATAAACCTTTTATACCAGAGACTTTATTAAAACTTGGATTGTTAATTTTTTTCCGAGTTACGACATATTTAACATTTAACATATTTAATATTTTTGGATTATTTAATCCTCCAGCATCCATAATATCCTGATAGTTTCTTAATTTAATTGGTCTATATCCTGCTATACTTTCGAGGTTCCAATAACTATACATATTTGATCCCATTTTTTCTGCAGGAAAAATTCTAAAATGATCTTTATCCTTAACCATATAATCTATTTTAGGATCAGATTTAAAGGCTAAATTGAAATTTTTTGGAGACTTTAAATTTAGGAATTCAGAGTTTATAACACCCAAATCTATTAAAGTAATTGATATCAGGATAAAAATAAATAATTTCTCATTAATTCTATTTTTCAAGAAACTATATAATAAAATATATATACTAATGGATATGCCAAGTGCTAATAATAATCCCTTTTGGAATAGAGAGGATCTTGCTTCTTTCAAAAAAGTTATAGTGCTTGGATTATAACGAGCATCCGCTGAAGTATCATAGCTGATAATTGAATTTTCAAAAATTAAAAAGACTACTATAATTGAAAATATGGAAATGAATAATTTATTTATTATCTTGCTAGTATTATTATTTTTAAAATTTTCTATAAAAATATCCAACCCTCTCGCACCTAAAAATGGAAATGAAACAGCTAGAAGTACATAAATCATTGAAGGGACTCTAAATTTTGAAAAAAATGGGAATAAATGAAAAAAAGGTTTATACAATAAAGGGAAGAAAGATCCAAAACCAGTTATTAGGGTAAGTATTGAGATGATCCAAAAAACTTTATCATGTTTACCTGGTTTATTTATTAATAATCCTATAAAAGAAAATATTAAGACCACCAATCCAAGATAATGTGTAGATTGAGTAAATGGCATATAGCCCCAATATGCTCCTTTCTCAATATCTTCAATATTTTGTAGTCCATAGAAATATGGAAAAATAAAAGAAACTATTTCACTGGGATGGAATGACCACATAGTTGTATATTTCCATTTCTTGTCAAAATTTGTAACGCTATTATTATCTTCTAAAACAGATTTAGAACCTCTATCTGATTCTTGCTGAAAGTCAAAAATCGATATGTATGGATCTGAAACCATGATTAAAGCAATAAAGACACTTAAAATTATGCCTAGAAATATTTTAATATTATTTTGAAAAATAAAACTTTTTTGATATAAAGAGGTTCCAAGTTCCCAAAAAAAATAAAATCCAATTAGCATCCATGTATAATAGGCAATCTGTGGATGATTTGCCCATAATTGAAATGCTGTTGCTAAGGTTAAAAATAAAATAGATTTAATGCTTACATTATTTATTAAGTTAATTGCTGCGGCTATAACCCATGGTATATAAGCCATGGCAAATATTTTATTTAAATGCCCAGCATTTATTAATCCGAATGAATATGGAGTAAGGCTTGATATTAAGCTTCCAAATAATGCTGCATAACTTGTAACTCCAACCAATTTCAAAAAGACAAACATACCAATTCCACATAGTGATAAATAAAACCATATTTTTAAACCTGGATTAAAAAATATTTTATTCCTAATGAATTTAGTTGGATCGCCATCTGTATATATATAGCCTCCATAAGATGGCATACCTGAGAATAGATTTGGGAACCATTGTGGTGTTTCATCGTTATTTAATAAATAATTATCTCGCCATTCATTAATAGGAAATCTCTCTAATTCATCATTTGTTGTTACCACTTCATTGAAAAATATCATCCTGTATAGAAAAATCATTGGTATGAGAATTAATATTGCTATCTCAGCTTTATTTTTTATTAACATATTCATCTTTACTTTTTTCAATTTGAGTTATTAAACTTGTCCAATATCTAATATCTGAACCTTTTTTCGTCTTCCAATAAAATACACCAGATCCATACATATGTGTCATTATTAATTCATCGTTTAAAAAAAATACTTCATATTCACGGGCTAACATAGACAAATTATATTCACTTTTTATATCATTTGAATATTTTGCTTCGAAGCAAATAGGAATAACGTTGTTCTTTCTTAGTACTTCTATAATTTTATTTCCAGTATCAGGACTAGATATACCAGTCAATTTTTCTAGTTGTTTTGTTATTTTTCTTAAAAGAAAATATTTGTTTAAAAAATTCTTATTCCCAATTATTCCAAATCTAATAAATTTTCTAATTATACTATTTTTTAGTCTTACCAAAGTACCAGGAAAAGGATAAAAAGAAGTGTTAAGTTTTTGAATATCTAATGTTCTGAAAAACAGCAGAACAACACTTGGAAAATCATGTATTTTACCAACTTTCCATTGGGGATATGGCGCACCTAAAATACTTTTTCTATTAATTTTTAATTTGTTTACAAAAAAAGTATCCCAATGTTTTTTAAAAATGTAAACATCAGGGTCAATAATTAATGTGAATATACCCTTGGAGGCTTTTAATCCTTTATCAAGGGCAATTGAATGGGAGATTGACCTTTGTCTATTTTCACCGGAGCTAAATATTAAACTAACATTCTCATAAATATTCATAAGACCTGGTAGGTCCTTATCTTTTCCATTTGTATTATCTACTATTAAAAAATTGATATTTTTGGGTTGCTCTGCTTTTTCGTACAAATTTTTAAATAAACGATTAATATGTCTAAAAGAAAAAAAACTAACTACAAGTATAGTTATGCTTTTCATTATTTATTTTTAATTATATAATTCATCAGAAAAGCAGATCATTAATTCTCTTTTGTAAAGATTTAATATCCTCTGGTATATTCACATCTATTCCAATTCCACTTGTACTGATATCTTTATCGATAAATTTTTCAATAACTTTGGAATCCCAATCCATATCTAAAAAGTTAAATAATTTTTCACACGTGTAGTTAGGTCTTTCGAGTAATTGTTCAAATGAACAATAAAATATATTTGAATTTAAACTTTGGCAAAACTTAAATGCTTTTTCAGTATAAGTTTTCCATATTTTTAATCCCATCTCTATCGGTAGATCATTCCTTTTATTTAAAGACCTTGAAACTGAAAGTGCATTTCTTGTCACAAAAATAATTTTTACTTCATTTTCGATTTTGAGTTTTTTTATAATCTCCATCCACACATTAATTGTGAGACAAGTTCTCGGATCTTTCCAGCCCCAATTTTCAAAGTTTTGATTTGACTTTAAAATAAGCTTTTCCATTTCAATAAATCTTTTTTTAGAAGGTATTAATGTAGGGATATTTGTTTCATAAGATTTGACATCATATCCAACTTCCTGAAGAAGTAAATCATTGATTTTTCTAAATTCATAATTCTCATAAAAACCTTTAGGGTTCTGAGCCAGAGGCCTTGGCCAAAAATTTTTATAAGTACCCATTGAAATTTTATTTAGGTGTAATACTCCTGCAAGCGTAGAAGTACCACTACGATGCATTCCTAAAATAATAGTTATCACTTGTAATAATTCTTTTTGAAGCCTATTGCTTCATCTCTGTTAAAAATATATCTTCGAAAAAACCCTATTGCAAATCCAGTTCCATATCCGATAACCTGTATTGGAATGATTATTAAAAGTAATGGAATAATTTTCAATTCTTTTTTTTTCAATGATCCAAAACAGGACAATAAAAATAGTGGTATGAAAAATATTAAAAATATTGTAATAATTGGAAAGTCCATTCTCAAAAGAATTAGAATTAATAAAAAAGAGAAAAATAATGATAGAGTGGGTAAAAAGTGTATTAACTCCAACATATCAGAATCTAGCTTAGCTAAATTTATTCTTGCTAGACCCCAATTAAAAACCTGCTTAAAAAATTGTTTAAAACTGGTTCTCCTACGATGATAAACCAAAGCATTATTTATAAATGCTATTTTCAATCCTGCTTTTCTTATTCGATTACTATATTCAATATCTTGTCCATGTCGAAGATTTCCAAATTCACCAACCAATTGATATGTCGATCTGGTGATTCCCATATTATGAGTTCTTGGAAAAAATTTTGTAAATCTTTTATTTCCATGCCCTCTAATTCCTCCAGTAGTAACTGTTGAAGTCATTGAGAAATCAATTGCTTTCTGTAATGGTGTAAAATCACTTTTTGATCCGTCAGGACCACCAAAAGCGTCAAAACTTTCTTCGTCGTAAATCTTTATAATGTTTTTTAACCAATCACGATGAATCTCACAATCGGAATCGACAAATAAAATTAGGTCACCAGTACTATATTTTAATCCGTGATTTCTTGCAGCTCCAGGACCTTTATTTTTTTGTTTTATATATTTGATTTCAAATGAGGTTTTCTCACTCAAATCACTAATAATTTTTGATGTTTTATCTGTAGACCCGTCATCAGATATAATTAATTCAAGATTTTTTAAATTTATGCTTTGTCTTTCAATTGACTCTATTAAATAGGGTAGCTCTTCCGCTCGATTATAAGAAGGCGTTATTATACTTATTTTTACATCTAATTTGTAATTAATTATTTTTCCACTCCTCCAAATCCCAATCTAATAAATTTTCTAAATTATATAATTCATTTTTATAATAGTTATTTAAAAATGAGTTCTCCTCTTTAGTCATTCTTCGACTATATTTTCTTGAATGAACTTCTTTTGGCTTGATATCTTTAAATGGTGATATTTGTAAGAAATTTGCGATATTATCCATTGTTTTTTGAGGAGTATTTTTTAATGACTTACTTCGAATGATCAATAGTTGATCTCTATCAAAATATTCTAAAATTTTATTTATTTGTTTTGAATACAAACCTCTTTCTAAATAAGAAGAAATTCTATTTTGAATATGCTTATTTTTTTGTTTTTTAGAACTCTCTTTTTGTATAGCTTTAAAAAAATCATCTTTCTCTTTTTGTTTTTCAAATTCCATATTCCAATGTGAAAATGCCCTAGTAATGGGATTTCTCAAAATCATTATAAGTTTTATTTCAGGGTTATAATTGTAAATTCTCTTTATTGAATCATTCCAGTACATGTAGATAGGAGTGGCCTCGCCAAAAACCTTGTGTTTTGATTTCGGGGCAAAATTTTTATGATACTTTAGATAATTATTTTTATTATTCTTAAAAAGACTATCATTATCGAAAAAGTGAACTTCTTTTTT
>MDTB01143378.1_pt1 | contig 34038 bp, 29 predicted proteins | sample 811161 | NCBI WGS metagenome assembly MDTB01 (sample SAMN05326650, study PRJNA326480) | marine metagenome | isolation source: seawater | place: Mediterranean Sea | collected 2009 | reverse complement strand
AATGAAATATGCATTAATTACAGGTCTATTCATCTCTTCTATCTTTGCTGAAGTAAATACCACCAAAATTAAGGTTGATGGAATGCAGTGCAGTTATTCTTGTGCTGGAAAAGTTAATTCTGTCGTCCAGAAAATTGATGGTGTTAAAGAGTCTTACGTAGATTTTGCTAAAGGTGTAGCAACTGTGACATACGATGACAAAAAAGTAAATCGTAATGATATAATCAGAAATCTTAAAAGTAATACTGGTTACTCAATTGAACAGGCAAGTGCTACCAAAAAAGAATATGGCTCCTGTAGTAGTTCAAAAAAGAAGAATACAGAAATATAGATAATTAAATTATCATCTAAAAAAAAGCCTCTTCATTGAGGCTTTTTTTTTATTAATTGCTCTTTTAATCTTTTTTAAATATCTAAGAAATTATTTAGTTCAATATTCATTAGTCACACGCTCCTCCTCTTTATACATATAACCCTCCCACTATAAAATCCAAACAAAGTTCACTTGCTATGAGAGTGCCGTAGAACTGTATTTTTGGTAGTTTAATTAACCTCCAAGAAAGTCCATAAGTGCAAAAAAAGAAAGTCCAAACAATATACCATTTATCAAAGTTTTAAGTAGAAATAAACAAACGAAAGTAAGAACATAATCCAAAGGAGCGCTTGTCTTTTAGTTACCTTATAGTAGATAGCTTTCTTCTTATTTTCAATATTCATCCTCTATGTCACATTCACCATCTATCCATTCTGTGACACCTGCGTTTTCAGCATAACATTCGTTTCCATAGGTATTTCCATCGCAGCCACAAACTGGTTCATAATAATCATCGCAATTGTAATCACTTAATATTTTAGAATCATCAATACATCCACTATTACAACAGGGTTGATTATTAGCTGAATTATTATCTTCACAACTCATAAAGAATAATAAAATAAATGAAATAGGTAATAAAAATCTAAGTTTTAGAATATTCAGTAGCATATATGTAGCAGAATTAGTGCTAAATTGACGTTATATTAATAATAATAGCATCTAATGTTATATAATAAAAAACCCTTCCTCTTGACGAGAAAGGGTTTGAAATCTACTTGGATCGAACCGCTGACCTCTTGAATGCCATTCAAGCGCTATCCCAAGTGAGCTACAGCCCCTTATTTAATTTAATCTTTTGGACCGTCTGCCTGTCCAGCCTCAAATAACTTCCTAGAAGCTAAATTTAAGGGTGCCTTAACAAGTTTGTCTACTGAAGTCATTGCAAACATTGAACCAGTAGTAGGATGGATTGCAACCATATCATGATACTCATATGCATCATCAATATCTACCAACTTTAGCTTTGCATTATTTGTATGAGTAAACCCAAACTGCCCTTTGTAGTTAATCTTGAACCACTCGTCCTCATCTTGAACATGCTCGAAAAGGTCTCCTCTGCTTGCAATACCCACGATTGATCCATTCGGCCTACTACGTATATGAGCTTTTGATACAGTAACTGATACGTCATACTTAGGTTTTAATTGTTTTATACCCTTAATCTTAACTGACTTGAAATTAGCTTTAAATGTTCTGGCCTCTTCACGAGGTACACTTATCTGATATTGTGTACTATGAAGAATAATCGGAAATGTCTCTTTCTCAGGATTATATCTACCAATATCAGTAGGCGTAAACTCTACTGATGATGAAGATTCAGACATTAAATCCTCCAGAATACCCTTAGTTCTTAATTCCTTATCTTTAGCAACTTGAATACGCTGCGCCTTTTTTATTTCCATTTTCTGAGATGTCATCTGAACGATCTCTTTCATCAAACTCACTTGGTCAGAGACACGTTTCTTGTATTCATCAGCTGTTTCAAATTCGTCATGAGGAAGAAACAAAGGCGGATTGGCATCCATAGCCAATTCATAAACAGTTTTAACTCTTATAAAGTTTGAATAGGAATCGCCAATAGATGAGTTGACATCAATATCCTCTTTTTCATTAGCATTTACATTTGGAGAATTTTGGACTAATGAACTCTCTTGGTTGGCACCGATATTCCCTGATTTTGCCTTGACTGTCTGAACGTAGGTAGTACCGTCAGTTTTAACTGGTGTTTTAATTTTCAAAACATATTGAGGTTCTTCACTCTTTTTGGGATCATTCTGAACTGCTGAGATCTTATTTGCTTTCTTTTTAGATAAAGTGCCGGCAGGAACTTTCGGTTTCACAGCACTACAATTTTCTAAGAAAAGGGCCACCAGAGTAAGTATTATAAACTTGTTAATAATTTGTTTAGTCATAATTTTTTTCCTAGAATTATAGGTCTTTTACACATCTGAAACCAAAGTTGGTATCTCTGTAATCTGGTTTGAGTTTGTATCGTCTTGATACATTACAAAATGCATCATTACTAAACCAAGATCCTCCTCTAACGACCTTTTCTGTTCCATAGTCTGGTCCTTGAGGATTCTTAGATTCTGCAATTTGGAAATAATCATCATGATACCAGTCTGAACACCACTCCCATACATTGCCAGACATATCATACAGTCCAATAGCATTTGGTTTTTTAATACCTACTGGCTGCTTGCTTTCAGTGTTAGATAAGTACCATGCAACATCATTGATTCTATTTGAACCTGAAAATTGAAAGTCATTTTTGTGGCTGGCACCACCTTTAGCAGCATACTCCCATTCTGCCTCTGTTGGCAATCTTTTGCCTACTTTTCGAGCATACGCAACTGCATCAAACCAAGATACATTTTCAACTGGGCATTCCATACATCCAGTATAGTCTGAAGCATATTTACCCATAACATGACGATACTCTCTTTGGGTAACTTCCGTCTCATCCATTAAGAAGCTACCTAGAACAATAGAATGCTCTGTCTTCTCTTTTTTCTTTGAATCCATACCTGTTCTTATAAACTGACCACCATCCACATATACCATTCCCTCAGGAATGGTAACCATACGAAAATTAATAATTTTCCCAATGATATAGTCTTTATCAATTAACAACCAGTTTACCTCATTATTTTTTCCAGGCAGGACATTTGGACCAATGTCTCCATCTGCATTTGCAATAACAGAGTATGTTTTGCCATTATCAAGTGAATAGGTCAAGGCAACTTTATCCCCTCTGAACAGTTTACCAGCCATATCATATTGAACAGTAATGGAAAGTCCATCTTGCTTAGCTCTTACGTTTTTGTAGGTTTGTCCGCTTAATGAAACCAAGCACAACACCAAACCTATTAATATATAATTTGTCTTCATGATGTTCAAATTTGAATGATTTTTTTTAAAAGTGCAATTAAAAACAGGTGAGAAACCTAATCAAAGATGTTAGTTCAAAAAAGTAACTTTCCTTGATTCTATAATTCTATATATTCATATATATTTGACTTTATAGATTTTCTTTAAAATAGTCTATCATCTTTTTATATAAATGATCTCTTGCTCCACCTCCATAGATACCATGATCTCTGGCAGGATACTGAAACCATTCAACATCTTTTCCCGCTCTTAATGCTGCTTGTACAAATTGTATGGTATGCTGTGCATGCACATTATCATCCTCAGTGCCATGCATCAAAAGGATGCTCCCCTCCATTTTATGAACCCAAGATAAAGCACTTGTTGAATCATAGCCTGCTTTATTAGTTTGAGGCATCCCCATTGACCTTTCGGTATATGCGGTGTCATAAAGCCTAAAATCTGTACAAGGAGCAATAGCCACGCCAGCCTTAAAATATTTTCCATTACGAGTGAGCATTAAACATGTAAAGTATCCTCCACCACTCCATCCCCAGGCGCCAATTCTATTTGGATCCGCATAACCATTATCAACTAAAAAGGTTATTCCTGCGATTTGATCTTTGACAAGGTATTTTGACATGTCACCGTAACTTAGATTCTTAAATGACTCCCCTCTTCCACTCATTCCTCTAGTATCCATCGAAAATACTATATATCCTTGTTGCGCAAGATATTGATCCCATGTTGATCCCCATCTATTCCATACTATTTGTGTGCCGGGCATTCCGTATCCATGAATGATAACAGGGTATTTTTTATTTGCATCGTAATTAGGGGGTAGTATTAACGTCCCATAAAGAATAGTTGATCCATCTATCGTAGGAAATTGAACTATCTCAGGAATTGACCACTCGTATTCAATGTATTGATCTAGATCAGTCTCTCCAAGTACACGTACCAGAGCTCCCGTTTTTAGTTCTTTTAATAATATTTTTCTAGGTAAATCAGTGGAAGAATATGTATCAATGAAATATTTTTTTGATCCAGTCAGTCTAATGCTGTGACTTCCATCTTCAATTGTCAGCAGAGTGAGTTCAGTGCCATCGAATCGAATGGAATATAGTCTTTTTTCAAAAATAGATTCTTTATTTGCTATGAAATAAATGATATCTAACTCCTGATCAACATGAACAATCTCTGAGACCTCCCAAGAGCCTTCTGTAACGGGCCAAAATCTTGACCCAGAATGTTTTGACATCCAAATATGTTTGAAGCCAGACTTTTCTGATATCCAAATAATTTTCCCATCATTTAAAAACTTTATTTGGCCATGATTTTCAAGCCATCCACTTTTATCTTGTTCAGACAAAACTTTAAAAGAATGCCCCGTTACCCTGTCAGAAACAAATAAATCCCAACTTTTTTGATCACGAGTCATCTTCAGAAAGGACACTTTTTCATCACCAGCCCACTCCATCCAGGGTAGATAATCATTATCAACATTTGCACTATCAATCCATTTACGTCCCGCACCCTTCACACGGGCGATACCAATACGGAGATGTGGGTTTTGTTCGCCTGCTTTTGGATAGCGCAGTTTTTTGGTGTGAGGGTACTGTCCAAGTTCATTAATCATTGTGAACTCCTGTACCATTGATTCATCCTCTTCCCAATAAGCAATCGACTCACTATTTGGTGACCAACGATATGCATCATAACCTGTCAATTCCTCTTCGTATAACCAACCAAAGTGGCCATTCAAAATGGTTTCAGAACCTGTTGTAGTTATTTTTTTTTGGCGATCTTTTTTAATGTCATATACATAAAGATTATTATCTTTTCTCACAAAAGCAACTGACATACCGTCCGGTGAAAATTTTACATTTCTTAGTCCTTCATTATCGGCAGTGAGAGGAATTAATTTATTCTTTAGAAAATCATATATGAAGTAGGTTGAATAGTGTGAGTGCCTCCAAACCTTTCTTGTATCTGTTCTAATTAATGCTTTTTTGGCATTGCTTGAGAAAACTAGGTCACCGACATACAAATCATTGCCTTTATAATTGAACGCCGAACTATCAATGTGTAGTAAAGTATCGCTTGAAATAAGGTCCACCTTATACCACATTCTCCAATTATCTCCTCCTCCACGAATTAATACAGCATCTTCATTTGGAAAATGCACTGTCCAACCTAAAGATGCCAATTTGAATGGGGAATTACTCATTGCCTGTTCATGTGTCAGCCAAACTGCATTTAGTGACTGAACTGCTGAAAGCAAAAGTAAAACGAGACGAATCAATTTATCTCCTTTTTCACTTCCTCAAGAAAATTTACCATCATATCAAAGTTAAGTCTACCAGTGTTAACATTTCTTGGACTTGGATGAAATGATCCAAACAAGATTAGTCCATTAGGTAGTTTATAACGAACTCCGTGCCCAAACTTGTAATCCTTCATTTTTATGGGGTACACCTCTCTAACAAATTTAAGACATGACTCAAAACCTATTTTACCTAATCCTAGGACTACCTTTAAATCTTTCAGCAACGAAAATTCATTAGATAGATAATTCTTACAACAATTTTTTTCTTCAGCCGTTGGTTTATCACCAGGAGGTACACACTTTACAGCAGCCGTAATATATCCGTTGATTTCTAAACCATCATTTCTATGGTCTGAGTTTGGCTGGTTCGCTAATCCTGAATGGTACAAACAATTAAAAAGGAACTCTGCAGATTTATCACCCGTAAATACTCTTCCAGTTCTGTTACCACCGTGTGCTGCTGGAGCTAAACCCAAAATCATTATCTTAGCATTAGGATTGCCATATCCGGGAACAGCCTTACCCCAGTAGTCCCAGTGCATAAAAGATTTGCGCTTCTCTTTTGCTATTTTTTCTCTAAACGCAACCAGCCTGTCACACTTTTTACATTTTACTACAGCTTTTTCAAGTTCAGAAAGATTTTTGAATATTGTTTGAGAATGTGCCATAATTAACTTCTAAAGTTATATCCGTCTTGCTCATTGTTTCATCAATTACCAAAGTATAAATTTGCCAGCAAAATTTTTAAATAATCTTTGATTATTGAATACACTACAAATTAGGAATTATTCTTATGGCACTAATGACATCAATGCGCGAAAAAATGCATATCGTACTTTGGATATTGCTTGCACTTTTTCTTTTAAGCATGACAGTTGGCGGCTTAGTTGGTGGGGCTAATATAATTGATCAATTATTTGGCAACGTAAACCCTCAAACAACAATTGCTCGAATTAATGGTGAGGACATATCTCCAGATCAATTCAATAATATTGTTAATCAGCAATTGCAAAATACTAGAGCAGGTGGACAAAAAATAAATGATTTCCATCTTCAACGTGCTCGAAACACAGCATGGAATAATCTTATACAAGATATTCTCGTTTCCCAAGAGGTTGAGAGACTCGGTATAACTGCCTCAGATGACGAAGTAATATACCATCTTGAAAACAACCCTCCTCCCTTTCTTTCACAGAATCCTTCATTTCAAACAAATGGTGTTTTCGACAAAGAAAAATATTTGCAGGCACTGGCAAACCCGCAAGGAAATGAATGGTCACCAATAGAATCATTTATGAGGGATACCTATATTCCAAATTACAAACTTCAAAAAATGATAGACCAAAGTATTATCATTACAAAAGAGGATATTAGGAAAGAATACATAAAGCGTAATTTGAAATTTACCCTAACCGGTGCGCATGTTACTGAAGCACTTGTTTCAAAAGAGGATATAAAGGCTAATGACGAAGATTTAAGATTTGAATATAATAAATCTAAATCTGAATATTCCCATGAGGGTCTACGCTCTATATCATATGTTTCTTGGAAAAAGGAACCTTCAAAATCTGATTCTAATTCAGCGTTGTCACTTGCTAACGATCTATACCAACGGGCAAATTCTGGTGAGGACTTCGAAATGTTAGCCAATGAATTTTCAATGGATCCAGGGAATCAGAATACAAAAGGTGGTGACCTAGGATGGTTTAAAAAGGGAAGAATGGTTAAACCTTTTGAGGAGGCAGCATTTACTGCTAATAAGAATCAAATTGTTGGTCCCATTGAATCAGACTTGGGCTACCATGTAATCTATGTCCGTGATACCAGAAAAAATGATGATGGTGAAAAGGAAGTACTATCATCACATATTCTAATTCAAACAGAGATATCTCAATCGACTTTTTCAAATATTAAAAAAGAAGCAACTCTTTTTAGCTATGATGCGCAAGATTTTGGTTTTGAAAAAGCAGTCGAAGATCATGGATTAAAAGTTAATACGTTTAATAGATTTGATAATTCTATATACTCCGTGTCTGGTCTTGGTGGATTGAGGTCTGCAATTAGATTTGCATTTAATGGTAGTGTAAATGACGTATCAGATATACTCGAAAATGACGAATACTATGCTGTCTGCCGAATTGATTCAGTCAATCCTCCAGGTATCAAAATCTTTGAGGAAGTGAAATCTCGAATTTCCAGAAAGCTTGACAAAGAAAAAACTAAGCAGGCTACCTTAGAAGAAGCTAATAATCTCTTGATTAAACTTTCCAGTAGCGGCTCCACTCTTGGTGAATTCATTGAAAAAGAAAATATTAAAGAAAGCTTCAAAAATGAGACAAAAACTCTTTCACAGGGATTTACATCTATTGGTATAAGTCATTATTTAAATGGTGCATTACTTGGCTCTTTTCCTGGAAAGGTTCTTGGCCCATTTGAAACAAATAGAGGCCACGCTATAGTAGAATTAGTTAGTATGGAAGAATTAGACACAAATAAACTTGGAGATCAACAATCTCAAATTAGAGACATTTTATTTTCAAGAAAGCAAAGTCAACTTTTTCAGGAATGGATAAATGGATTAAAAGATGATTCTGAAATAATTGATAATAGGAAATATTACTTTTAACCATAAGAATTTAAAGCAATTAAAATGATAAATTCGATGAATGCACAAATTAAATGTACTTTGATTAGAAATTTTAATAAAAATGCCCATCATAGAAACTAAGATTAATAAAGGCTCAGATAAATTCATTTCAAATTTTGAATTTCACAAAGCTCTTTCAGACTATTTAAAAGAAAAAATCCAAAAAGTTAGACAAATGGGTCCTCCTGATAATATCGAAAAACATAAATCTAGGGGAAAACTCACCGTAAGAGATAGAATTGAAATGTTGGCAGATCAAGATACCAAGTTTTTAGAGTTATCTGAATTTGCTGGAGAGGAACTATATGAGGATGATATTCCTGCTGGCGGAATCATCACTGGTATAGTAAGAATACATAATCAATCCTGTATGGTAATTGCAAATGATGCAACTGTCAAAGGAGGTACATACTTCCCTATTACTGTAAAAAAACACCTTCGGGCGCAAGAAATAGCTCTGGAGAATCGCCTCCCATGTATCTATCTTGTGGATAGTGGAGGTGCTTTTCTTCCTAAACAGGATGAGGTTTTTCCAGATAAAAATCATTTTGGGAGAATTTTCTATAATCAAGCTAAAATGAGTGCAGATGGAATACCGCAATTTGCAGTTGTAATGGGTTCCTGCACTGCTGGTGGTGCATACGTTCCTGCAATGAGCGATGAAGCTATCATAGTAAACAAGACTGGTACTATCTTTTTGGGTGGACCTCCTTTAGTAAAAGCTGCGATTGGTGAAATAGCATCTGCTGAAGAACTAGGAGGTGCAAAACTTCACACACGTATAAGCGGTGTAGCAGATCACTTTGCAAATAGTGATGATGATGCAATTGCCAAACTACGTGGCATAATTGATCATTTACCAAAACAAAAGAAGGAGTCACATGATTTTCTGGACCCGTTATATGATCAAGATGAGCTGTATGGAATTTTAAGTAAAAGTCATCAAACCCCATTTGATGTGCACGAGGTTATTGCTAGAATTGTAGATGAATCAAACTTTGAGGAGTTTAAATCTGACTATGGAAAAACACTTGTAACAGGGTTTGCTAAGATTGGTGGTTTTTCTATTGGTATAATTGGAAATAATGGCGTCTTGTTTAGTGAAACCGCCTTAAAAGGCGCTCACTTTATTGAAATTTGTAGCAAAAGAAAAATTCCATTACTATTTTTACAAAATATAACTGGATTTATGGTGGGTAAGAAAGCTGAAGCTGGAGGGATAGCGAAAGATGGAGCAAAGATGGTCCAGGCTGTTGCCACTACTAAAGTTCCTAAGATTACAATTCTCATTGGTGGTAGCTTTGGTGCTGGAAATTACGCTATGAATGGACGCGCATATGGACCACGATTCCTGTGGATGTGGCCAAATGCAAGAATTTCAGTAATGGGTGGTGACCAAGCAGCAAATGTGATGTCTACAATTAAAAAGGACCAGAATAAGGTATATGGGAAGGTTATTGAGGATGATCAGATTGATGAGTTAAGAAGACCTATTTTAGAAAAATATGAAAAAGAAGGAAGTCCTTATTATGCGAGCGCCCGTTTATGGGATGACGGTATTATCAGTCCCGTTGATACTAGAGAGAAATTAATTTTAGCACTTGAATCAATCCAGCATAACCCCATACCTGATACAAGCTTTCCAGTTTTTAGAATGTAAATATTATTAGATGTTATCCCGTAAGGACTTAACTCTAAATATCCTCATGGTTCTAGCGATGTTATCATGGGGTTTGTCATGGACTAATGCAAAATTAGTTGGGCAATATGGTGATGCTCCACTTATTATGGTTTGGAGGTTTCTACTAGCAACAATTTCAATTGCACCTATTCTGTTATTAGCTAAAATTTCATTTTTTATTGAAAGAAATAACCTTTTACTTATTTTTTCTAACTCATTATTTATGGTGTCTTACAATTATTTTTATTTTAGAGGAACCCAAGTCGGTCTCGCAGGAGCAGGTGGAGTTCTTGTTACTACATTAAATCCGGTTCTGACATTATTAATTTCAGCTGTCATTTATAATACTAGGATCTCAAAAAAGGATATTTTTGGATTGGCCTTTGGTTTTATAAGCGGAGCATTTATCATTCGCATTTGGGAACTAGATATCACTGGTCTTTTACAATCTGGCAATCTATTTTTTATTCTTGCATCAATTTCTTGGGTGTGTGTAACCATAACCACATCGAATTCTAAGGGAAGATTATCATTTATGAGTTATAGCTTCTGGAGTTTTGCATTAGCATTTATCCTGAGTATACCATTAGCATATGAACAGAACCTGCTGTCGGTTTTTGAATTTGATTGGATTTTCTGGATTAATTTACTTTTTCTTTCATGCGTTGCAATGTCATTTGGTACATCTATCTATTTTCTTGCTTCTTCTGAATTGGGACCTAAACAGGCTAGCGCATATATTTTTCTGGTACCACTAACTGCAATGGGTTTTGCAATGGTACTTTTACTAGAGCATCTTCATACCTCAACCCTTATTGGAGGATTATTTGGGATATCTGCGGTATATTTAATTAATAAATAGTTGTGGATCTAAAATTTGTTTTTAAAAGTGAATTTTTATCTTATCTAGAATAAACTTTGGAGCCCTCTTTGGATTACCAAGTTTATCTGTGAATGCGTGTCTTGTATAACCTGTAACTAAAAGTTTGTTTGAAACCTTATCTAGAACATTATAATTAATATTAAGTTTTGCTTTCGGAATCTCTACAATTGAAGCTTCTATCAATAGTTCGTCCTCTAATTCAGCACCCCTTTTATATTCACAATGACTTACTATAACTGGCAACTGAATTCCATTATTTTCAATTATTGAGATTGTAAGGCCTAGTGAATCCAAGAGCTCTGTCCTCGCTTCTTCAAAGTATTCGAGATATCTGGTATAGTAAACAATACCCATTTGATCTACATCTCTATAATAGACTTTAGTTAAATGATTGTATTTAAACATCAACCATCTTCAAAATAGCCAAGAGCGTCATATTTGTTTATCCGATTATCCAAAAATTCATTTGGATTAACATTTGATAGTTTATCTAGCTCATCAATTAACGCAGACTTAAGTAAACTTGCAGAGGATTCAAAGTCTCTGTGAGCTCCACCATTTGGTTCTTCAATTATTCTTTCACAGATTCCAACTTTTTCTAAATCAGTAGGTATTGGTTTGAGTGCTTCTGCAGCATCTTCAGCACGCTTTGCATCTCTAAAAAGAATTGATGCGCATCCCTCAGGACTGATAACTGAATACCATGAGTTCTCCATCATAAGCATTCTATCACATACACCAATACCCAATGCTCCACCACTTGCACCTTCACCTATTACTACGCTAATAATTGGTACCTTCAGTGCTGACATCTCCAGTAAGTTTCTAGCAATTGCTTCTCCCTGACCTCGCTCTTCAGCACCAATACCTGGATAGGCACCTATCGTATCCATTAAGGTTATAACTGGAAGTTTAAATTTTTCAGCAAGTTTCATAATTCTTATAGCTTTTCTATACCCCTCTGGTCTCATCATTCCAAAGTTTCTGTAAAGATTTTCCTTGGTATTTCTACCTTTTTGCTGTCCTATTAAAACTATCTTACGATTATCCATATCTCCAAGACCTGTAATAACTGCTGGATCGTCCATAAAGTGTCTGTCTCCATGTAGTTCAATAAAATCTGGACATAGATATTTAATATAATCCATTGAAAAAGGCCTATTAGGGTGACGAGCAAGTTGGATACGTTGCCACCTTGACAATCCTGAATATATTTCTCTAATTAAAAGCGTTCTCTCTTCCTTCAGCTTCGAGAGAGATGAAATATCCTCTTTATTTAAATCTGTCATTGAAGAAAATGATATGATTTTTTCATCAATAACTTTTAGAGGTTTCTCAAATTCTAAATAAAATTTTGTCATAGTATCATGAAAATTTATTATCTAACTCAAAGAAAATTGCAATTGCTAATAGAATTGTGAGACAAAAAACAATATTTGCGTAGATAATCGGCAAATTTAAACATAAATAACCAATCATACTCATGATCAGAGATACTCCGTGGAGTACAAGCACGGAGTGATTTATGGATATGCCCCGTTTTGATAAACGGTGATAGGTGTGATCTGTGGATGCTTGATGGATAGGTTTCTTTCTTCTTAATCTGGAAAAAACAACCAAAGCTAGATCGAACAATGGTACATAGAATATCATTATCGGCAAAAACCACGAAGAAGATTGAAATCCAGTATTAGGATTATATACAATTGCAATTGCGCCTAATATAAATCCAAGAGTTTGGGCACCGGAATCACCTAAAAACAACTTTGCTGGATATGAATTAAAAAAGTAAAGCCCTATGCATACGCCAAGAAGAATAGCACAAAAGTAAATTATTGGTTCTTGTCCATTAGACATTGCAATCACAAGAAAAAAGGTAGCACTAAGCCCACTCAGCCCTACTGATAGTCCATCTGAACTATCTATAAAATTAAATGCATTTGTCAGTGTAACTAACCACAATAAAGTAAAACCTAGGTTTAACCATGTATCAATGGCAGTATCAGTTCTAAAAATAAATTCTGGAGAGCCAAATATATTTACCTGGATACCCAAATAGATCAAAACTATCGATCCAAATATTTGCCCAAAAAGTTTTTTTAATGGAGATAAGTTTAAATAATCATCTGCAAGTCCAAATAGTCCAATAATTAACCCTGAAATTAAAATTGGTTTTATCTCTGGAATAGACCACATCCCAGTTATAATCATAAGAATAAATAGGGTATCGATAAGAACTATACCTCCAGTCATTGGAATCGCAACATCATGGTTTTTATGTTCTGCACTGCCTGGAATGTCCATTAAACCTACCCTAGGTGCAATTTTAATGGTGAGCCAAGAGATTATTACAGATATCGTAATACTCGCTAAAAGAAGCATCATTACATTATCTAAAAGTAAATTAGTACCCATTTAGCTTTTCATAAATAATCTGGTTTGTGCAAATATTAATTTCCCCAGCATCATTGCATAATAAAAAATGTTGAAAGGGGTTGAATAATTTTTTGAAAAGTGCTTATCATAATACCTAAAGTATGATCTATGCCATTCAAAATTTGCTTTAAATGGTAAATAGTGAGATCCTCCTTTTCCGCCGTGGTGTATCGCTATCGCATCTGGATTATAATAGATTTTCCATCCATTATTGATTGCAGTTAAACAGTAGTCAGAGTCTTCCTGATATGCAAAATATCTCTCATCAAAGTATCCTATTTTTTTTATTAGGTTAATATTTATTAGCATACAAGATCCAGACACACCACTTACCTCGTGAATTATATTCTCATCCAAATGATTTAAATGATACCCGGTAAACTTTTTATTAGCAGGATATTTTTCTGATAGCCCAAGAAAATATGAAAAAACTGCACCCGGGCGTGCGATTCCTCTTCTGCATGACTTTTGAAAAGAGCCATCCATATTTAAGACCTTTGGACCAACTATACCAATGTTTTTTGAAGATTTCATGTAGTTTATCATGATATCAATTGAATTGGGCATTAATTCTGTATCTGGGTTTAGAACAACCTTGTATTCCCCCTTACTTAATCTTAATGCCTTATTCATAGCTTTTGTATAACCATCATTTCTCGAATTAATGATTAATTTGACTTCAGGACAATGCAACGTGAGGCATTCTATTGAGCCATCATTTGAATTATTATCAACCACAATTATTTCAAAGAACTCACACTTTGTTGATATTGAAATTGATTTAATACAACTTATTAAATGATTCTTTGCATTTAAATTAACTATACAAAAAGAAATCAAAGTTTGATTCATTTATATCCAACCAAACAATTTCCAAATACGAAGTCGCCATACCATCCATATTGCTTCATACATAATAGTACTAGACATTTTTGATTCACCTATTGTGCGATCAACAAAAATTATAGGCACCTCTTTGATTCTCGCATCCAATCTCCATGCTCTAAAATTCATTTCAATTTGGAAACTATATCCTTGAGATCTAACTTTATCGAGGTTTATTCTAGCAAGTAGTGAAGAACTCCATGCTTTAAAACCACCAGTTCCATCATTGATTGGCATGCCAGTAATAATTCTCGAATATAGGTTTGCGCCATAGCTTAAGATTAATCTTCTAATTGGCCAATTGACCACACTTACTCCCTCTATATAGCGGCTACCGAGAACTAAATCATTATCATTAAGATTTGAAACTAATCTGGGTATGTCGTTTGGGTCATGGGATAAATCAGCGTCTATTTGGACTACTGATTCATAACCTTTCTTTAAGGCCCATTTAAATCCAAAAAGATATGCTGTTCCCAATCCTGCTTTCTCTGGACGACTCTCCAAATGTAGATTAGTAAATTTATTTTGTAATTCTTGAACTTTTTTTGCGGTACCATCTGGAGAGTTGTCATCAATAATTAAAAGGTGGAAGGATGGATCTAATTGGAAAATTTGTTCTACCAAACTTTTAATATTTTTTCTTTCATTATAAGTTGGTGATATAATTAATGTTTTCATTGGACAGTATTAATTATCTCATCTAGACAATCGTCTATTGAGGGCGGTAAAATGTCTAACATATTAACTAACTTTTCTGTGGATAAACCAGACTGGAGCGGCCTTCTTGCAGGTTGATTTAATTCAGATGTTAAAACAGGTTTAATTAATGATTCATTAAGAGAAAACTTTTTTGCAATCAATCTTGCAAATTCATATCTGCTAATATGTACAGAATCACCCCAATGGATGATACCTTCTAGATCATTTACAATTGAAAGGTCGATTATGTCTGACATTGACTTTGTCCAAGTAGGGTTATTAAACTGATCCTCAACTACTTTAATCTCCTGATTATCATTCAAGGATAATACCACCCAATTCAAAAAACTTGCTGAAGTATATGGAGAATAATCATACAATACATTACCTCTGATAACGAGGTTTTTGATATCCTTTTCTAATAAAATATTTTCGGATGCTAACTTTGTTTTCCCATAGATAGATAATGGATTTAAAGGATCATCTTCCTTGTATGGTCCAGATGTTCCATCAAATACATAGTCTGTTGATAAATGTATAATTTTTCCTTTAAAAGAATCACAAATATGCTGTAATCCAGCAACATTTATCTCACCAGCCAACTTTGGATTTAGTTCACAGGCATCAACATTTGTCATTGCAGCTAAATTAATCAAAATATCAGGAGCAGTTGTATTGATTATTTCTTTGAGGGCAACTTGGTTCCTTATATCAAGAGGTATTCCTTCTTGACCTTCCTTTATTCTTCTACCTGTACATATAAGCTCATAATTACTATTTTTTGAAAGAACCGATTGTAGTGCCTGACCAAGCTGGCCAAATGCTCCTGTGATGAGTATTCTCATTTAAGTTGGCGTTCTAAATGTTTTTATTATCATGTCCATTTGTCTCATAAATATTGATTTATCATCACCAGGATGATGGATTAAAAAGTTTAGGTGATATGTCAAATCGTTTGATGAATCATAGAATAAATATGATCTGAATGGTCCGCCTTTTGATTCTTTCAAGCTAACTGTCTCCCATATACCTTTGGCTCGATAGGCAAAAGTATCACCATGGTTTGTCTTATCTAACTTAAACTTATAATTATTTATTTGAATCGTCTTATAATTATCTTTAGGCCAATTCCATATAAAATCACCAGCAGAAAGTTCGCTGGATAAAATATTTCCTTCAATCCATCCAATGCCAATCCACTGGAATGGCATTTCCCTTCCAAGCCAAACAAAGTTTGAATCCGGAAGATTTTTTATTCTATCCCATCCCCAAGGTATTTTCAATGTCCATCCATATTCTGATTTCAATGAATCTTCAAGTCCTTTATTTCTATCATCTCCAAAAAGAAATCTACCTTGGCGTTCAATAAATTGATCATTGAAATATTTTCTAAATTGGCCTCTCTTTTGTTCCAAACTAGACATTAAGTGGTCTTCAGAACTAGCATTTATAATCATAAAAAGTTGTTTTTTTGCGTAAACATTCTTTCCTAAAATGACTGGATCACCTTTTAAGGTTGATTTAAACTGGCTATCTGGTAATAACTTATTCATTAGTTTTAATCCTGAATTATCATCCTGCTTAACTGCACCTACAATTACCATTGACTGGGCTTTTAATTGATTAAATTTATCAGGCTTTGAAAATTTGAGATGATAATATGGCTCAGCCTCTGGTGTATAAAGAGTATCATTAAAAATTAATGATAAATATTCCCTCAAAACTTTCTTATCGATATCTGAGCATATTACGCGTATTTCATTATCTGCACCCAAAGCATCACGCTTACTTTCACAAGCGGATGCAAAGATAAGTAACAGAATAAGGATGTATTTGGTCATTGGATTTTGGTTAATTATAAATTTTGATTTTATAAACGTGTTACCCACTTTAAATGAAGTTTACCATCCTCAAAGGAATTACTTGAAAGTCCATATTCAAAATTTATGATGAAATCCTCATTTATTTGACTTATTCCAAAACCATATCCAATCCAATTTTTTTCAAATACATTTAATTTATCAGAACCTATATCGATAAAACATTTAATCTGCATTAATCTATTTGTATCATATCCTAATTCAATTGAAGATATATGAAATTGTGTTGAAGTGAAATATTGTTCATCATAACCCCTCAAAGTCGAAGATCCACCAAACCTATGATATCTGCTTCTTGGAACGTTGGCTCCATTATATGAAATTCCATTTGCATTATAGCCAATCTTGTAAAAAATATTTCTATTTATTGGACCTATCATCAAAAACTTAATACCACTGTTTACAAAACCAGTTTTACCATCCAAACCTCCATCAGCGTTTATTTTCAAAATTCTCCCTGAGGTAGGCAGGTACCTGTCATTTACATTCTCTTTTTTTGAAAATAGTGAAAAAGCATGATATGAGGTTTTCTCATAACTATTTTCTTTTCCTAATTGTGTAGGGGTTGTTTTACCAGTAACATATCCAAATCCAGCAGTTCCTATTAATGGGAAATAAGTACTCAATACGTACCTATTTTCGGTTGATGCATATAAACCTCTGAAAATTTCATGTTGATATTTTAAATCAACTCCAGTACGCCAACCAAAGGGGTGTGGCAACATTGATCCTATTCTAATAGTCTGTGATAAAGAATCAATACGTCTCCAAAAGAATTCCCCTCTTTCTGCACTTTTAAAATAATTTTCCATTTGCAGATTTAATTCACCAGTAATAATCCAATTATTATCAAGCTTATTCATTCCAAACATTCCTGAGAAATTGCTTTCAAAGCTTGGATCAAATAATATTTTCGCACCTAATTCATCGTTAACAATCCCAAGTTGATATCTTGGTTGTTTTTCAATAAAATAATATTTTGAAACTAAATTATTTCCAATATCATTAAATTTTTCTCCAATGTTAACCGTTTCATATGGATTAAAAATTTGTCTTAAAACTCCATTATTTATTTCACCACTTTGCTTGATTATGACCGTATCTATTTTTTTCATACTATCAAACTTGATATAGGATGTTTCATTCTTATCAACATCATATGAATGAAGTTGATATGTAATAGAAAGACGCTGATCATCTGCTATTTCTTGATTGAGGATTTTTAGAACAGTGTCAGCATGTACTGTAAATATTTTTAGTTGATCCTCTTGTGAAGAAACAGTGGATAATAATAAAATGAAAATTTTAAAAATACGCACGTAGTTCTCCTTGAAATGATATAAAATTATCATATCTTGAATCGTCAACCGTATTTAATGAAATTATCATTGAAATAGATCTATTTAATGAATACGTAAATCTTGAATTAGTTCTAAAACTAATACCAATGGGATACCCTTCAAAAGTTTCAGGCGGTAGGAAGCTTTGATTATTGTTTTCAGATACATTCACATAATCAATTTTTGTTTGGAAACGCCCAATATCCCTTATTAAGACTCTGCTTTCTAGTGTTAGGCCCACAGCATTACCAGTAAAATCAAATTCTTTTTGAACTCCATTCTCTTTTCCAAGAATAAAGCCAAAGTCTATATCAAATCCATCATGTAACCGCATTTGAAGCTGTGAATTATTCCACCAGCCGTAAGAGTTTCGGTTCTGAAGAACTGAAACGGTTGATTCAACGAAATTTGTTTTGATTTTTCCCTTATTTCTAATTGTAATTATATTATTTAATGGATGATTGAAGTCAACTCCCACCTCTTTAGAGTTAACAAAACTGTTACCTCTTGAGTCTAATCCATTATAATTCATTGAATTCTGTAACCAAACCATTACCCTAGTTTTTTGTGATAAGTTTAATTCCATCCTATTAAAAGTATATGACCTCGTAACTAGACTGTCATTTATGTTTGGATTGATAATATAATCAAAATGTGTTTTTTTACCTTGAAATTGTTGTTTTGAGTTTAATCTTAAAGTCATTCCAGAAAGGCCAATCAATTTTTCTAAGTTTAAATTTAAATCTTGAGACCCTTTGATTATAGTGTTGGGTATTCTCACTCCAGATAAAACACTATAAGAGATAAATGACCCATTCAAATCATGGATGTAGGTGTTAAATATTGGATCATACCTGTATTGACCTAGTCCAACTCCAACCGAGTCATACACAATAGTTCTATTTTGTACTAACGTTTGTTCTTGTCTGAATTTAATTCTCATACGTAGAGGACCGCGTTTTTCATATTTTGATACATCCATATCAAACAACGAATAATTCTGATCATTAATTAAGCCATCGCCGTTTTTAATCCTTTTTCTGTAAAGAAAACTTTGACTGGAACTTCCTTTTTCTTTTTTACTATATTTTATGTAGCCTACAAAATCATTTGTTTCAAAAGTGTCACCATTGAAAGCAAAATGCTCATCAACTCTTCTATCAAAACCCATTTGAAAGGTTTTACTTTCTTTTTTAACGTTGAACCCAAATCCGTATTTAGAAAAGTTTCCTTTCGATTTATCATTCTCCATTAAAAAACTAAAAAAGGGGGAAAATGAATTAATATTTATTTGAAAATTACCTTCCTGCCTTTTAAACTTTTTATTTTCATTGTTTACTGCAATAAAGTCATAAAATGATTTATTAAATAATTTGTTAGATAATTTTTGTTGAAAATTTATTCTATCATTACTCTCACCATGATAGGTTAGCCTGCCTAGTTCAAAATATGACATTGCAATATTATTAATAAAGTACTCAGTTTGCAGGGTAATTTCCTTAATGTCTCTTGTTATCAAGGTATCCAAATTCCAAAGTCTAGTGTGCATTATTGCATCCTCTCTCCCAATTGAGCTATAGTAAGAATCCCTTTCTCTTGAATCAAATTTTAGGCTCAAAACTCCATCTCCGACATTGAGTGAATCCAGATTAAAACCATATTGATAAGATCCTCCACTGATTGCATTATTTGTATATAATTTATTATCATCAACTATTGATCCTGAAAATTTCCCACTAAGATTCATATTTTTAGTAATTGCATATTCATAATCAAAATATCCATATTGATGGCTTTTTGGTGCTTTTACAGTTCTATACGGAGAATATAATTGAATAAAGTCGGTTCTGTTTTCTTCAGACAAAAATGAATAATAAACTCTTCCCTTATCTGATATTTTTCTTTCGTATTCTCCACCCTGATCAAACTGGAATACAACTTGATAACGGTTAGTATCCAATAAAATTTCTGAGGGATCATACTCGAAAATTCCATTGATGGATACATAATCTCCATTTTCATCTAATATTGATGTAGGAATCGTAACAGACCCGTTTGCTTGTTTGGATAAAGAATCTAAATAATCGCTGTTAAGATCTTCAGTCCTAAATCTATCATCTTCACTATATATACCAATGTCTATTGAAGTTTTTTGACCAATCATTTTTTCAAAATGTCCGCCTGTAAATCCCTTTTGATACTGGTAATCTGAGTATTGATATTCAAAAGAAAGATCAGAATCAAAATCTATCAATACCTTTGGAGTAAATGTTACCTCTGATGTTGAATAATCAATAATGTAGTCATAGTTGGCCCCTCGAATCATTTCTTTACCATTACACCATACCTTTTCAGTCCCAGCCAGTATAACTATTTCTCTATTACCATCCTTTCCTACTAATTGATAAGGACCTTGGTCTCCATCCCGTCCTTTCATTTCTAAATATCTAAAATCCCCTTTAGATTTAGCATAAACTGCAGAGCCATTATTTTCAGAAATTTGGAAACTATTACTTAGTCCGATTAATTTTCTATTAATGTTTTTATTTTCATATAGTATATCTCCAGCATTTAATTTGAAATTTTCATGCGTAATTATGAAATGTACATTGTCTAAGTCATCTAACTTTCTTGTTGTACCCTCGGGCTGTATTGGAAAATCTTGATCTGTTAAAATTCCACTGATATTTAGTTTGTCTGATATTTTACCATTGATCTGCATTTGAAGTCCTCCAGTAAAATCTGATCCACCCATTGGAGAAATTTTAATTTGGCGATGAAAAGTTCCTGATGAAAAAATATTTGATTCATATTTTTCTTCGTTTTCGAGTACTTTCCCGGTATAAATTGACTCTTTCTCAAATTCTAATTTTGGCAACATTTTCCATTTTGGACCTATAGAGATTGGAAGCCCACTTTCTAAAAAATCATATTTTATAATAACTTTTTGAGCAGTGGTAGAATCGTCCAAGACAACTATTCCCTTTACTGGAAGAATTTCTAACGGTTTAATATTTGACTTGGATCCTTTGATTTCTAATGATGATTCAATAATAAATTGATTGTTCAATTTTAATTGATTTTCGCTTCCAGTATAAAATATAGTATCTATTACACTTGACACTTGGGCATAAGTGTTAATTTGTATCAAAAAAAGAACAAGAAATATCCTTTTATCATTTAACATCTAGAATTAGTATCTGATTTAAAGATAAGATTGCTATCGAATTATTTTTTGATTGCACATCAACTAAAGGAATGCTGGATGGGGGTAATCTGTACTTGGTATTTGTATTTACTGATAAAGCAATACCATCATCATTAAAGACAAGCCAATCATCACCAATGGCAATTACATGTTTAGGATTATTTATCGAAACAGGCATGGATGTTTTAATTTTTCCATTTAAACTAAAAACATATGCTATTCCATTACACGCTAATAGTAAAAGATCGCTGTCATCATTCAAAGACATATCAATGAAACAATTACTAGATAGCCGTTCTTTGGTAAAATCAATAAAAGGGCTTGAATTAAAACGAGATCTCTCAACACTATAAATAGAATTATAGGTTTGCGAATAAAGATGGATTACTCCCCAAGAATTTACTGCGGCCAGTTCGGGGTAAATCTTTTGGTTAAAATAAAGCACTGAATTTGTATTAAGCCTGACATCAAGGTAATTAATTGAATTCTCTAAACGATCTATAACTCCAATACCCTCTGGGATAATACCTGCCCATATAAATTGGCCATAGACTGAATTTTCAGACAAGCCACTAGGAAAGCTCAGATGTCCAATTGGATTTACATCCATTATTTGATTTTTCACCTCATCAATCAAGATAAATTGATTACCTATTGACCAGCTAAATTTTGTTGGCTTTAATCCTAATTCTGATATCCTTTCGGGAAGGGGGAAATATTCTTTGATTTTAAAATCAGATATTTGACCACAAATAAAATGGAAAATATAGAGTATAAGAAAGGAGTATTTACGGAATATTGGTCTTGCCATTATATATTGGATAAAGTAAAAAGTAAGATCCAAAGATTATCATTAACAAAGACAATATTTGAGCACCAGAAAAAATATCAAAAGCATATTTTTCATTTGTGCGAAGGAATTCAATAAGAAATCTCTCAGAACCTGCAAGAACAAGATATTGAAAAAATAAGCTACCTTGTACCTCAATATTCTTTCTTTTTAACCATAAATAATAAAAAAGTCCGCCACAAATGAAGGTTTCGTAGAGTTGTGTAGGATGAACTTTAATTACACCTGTTGGAAGATCTGATATATCAATCCAAGGGAACTGATATGCAAAAACTGAGGTTGTAGTTGGTGGTAAACCTTGAGGGAATGATATTGCCCATGGTAGTTTAGATGGGATACCATAATCATCACCAACGAGGAAACAGCCTAAACGACCTATTGCATAACCTAAAAGAATTAATGGAGCGAGTTGGTCAGCAAATGTTAACCAGGGAACATTATTCTTTTTTAATACTATAGTTACAGCAAGTATTGCACCAACTAATCCTCCTAAAAATACCAAACCAGAACCACTGAAAATCAAACCCATTGGATTATTAGAACTCATAATTTGATCTAAATTTTCGATAACATGATACACCTTTGATCCTACGATTCCACCAAGTGCAGACCAAAAAATAATATCTGATGCAAGTTTCTCATCATACCCTAATTCTCTTAAATCTTTATCTAATAAAAAGTAACATGTATAAAATGCGGCAACTAACATCAAACCAAATGAATAAATCGCTAAGCGAAATTGAAAACCAAATAAGTCAACTACTCCAAAATCATAAATGACTGGATACACAATACTCTCCTTTTAATTGAAATTATATCCATAATGTAGAACTCAATGATACTATGATTTGTTCCACCGGGAATTATTTTACAACTCATTTTCAAAAGTAGAAACATAATTAATACTATTATATTTTACTGTGTTGAAATCCTTGTTAGAATAATTAGATCATAGATTGAGTGGGCCCAAGCAACAATTCCAAAACCACGAAAAAAGTATAGAAGACCCAAAACAATTCCTGCAAAAAATCGAATCATAAATATATCAAATGAAAAGTAATCACCAAACTCACCAATAAAATGAAATGCTGAAAAGATCCCAGCTGCTATTATCATTGCTATTGAGTTCTTTAATGTATCATTCCATTGAAAAATAAAACCTAGAATACCGCCAATTCCTGCAATCAAAAGTACTCTAAAAAGAAACTCCTCATATATTCCAGCACCAACAGCTAATGTGACTTGCTGAATGATAAAATTACCACTTGGGTTCATGAGCAATACATACACATTTGACATAAAAAGATAAAGCCCTATTGACCATAAACAACTTTCTAACATCATAAGTATTAGATATCTGGGCTCTATTTCAATATCATTCCAATATTGCTTTTGAAATAGGTATGTGATTAGAAAACCAATAAAAAAAATACCGCCCATCCAATAAAATCCATTAAATCCTAATGCAGATAAAATCTGCCTCATTAGGGCATCCGCACCATTTCTCATTGAAATTAATGCTGTGGAAGAGGAAAGTAATATACCTACCTCATAAACGAAAAAAAGTGGTACTGTAAAAAGAAAACTGTAAAGCGGAGATTTAGTATTATTCCAATATGTTTTAATAAACATTAATCATTTTCAACCTGTAAAACTGCCAGTAATGCCTCTTGTGGGATTTCAACTTTCCCAATCATTTTCATTCTCTTTTTACCTTTTTTCTGTTTTTCCCATAGTTTTCTTTTTCTAGTTATATCCCCTCCGTAACATTTTGCTGTAACATTTTTTTTCAATGCTCTGACTGTTGTTCTAGCAATAATTCTATTGTTTAGAGCAGCTTGAATTGCTACCTCAAACATCTGCCTAGGAATGAGTTCTTTTAATTTGCTACATAATGCAACTCCACGATGGTATGCATCATCGGAGTGACAGATAATTGAAAGAGCATCTACTGGTTCACCGTGAATCATAATATCTAATTTTTGAAGGCTTGCCTTATCAAATTGTTTTAATTCGTAATCAAAAGAAGCATATCCACTTGAAATGGATTTTAATTTATCATAAAAGTCAAAAATAATTTCACCAAGTGGAAGATCATAGTGTAATTGTGCTTTTTCAGGAGAGAGGTAATGGGTAGTTTTATATATTCCTCTTTTCTTCTGACAAAGGGTCATGATACTGCCAATATATTCCTTAGGAGTTAGGATTTCTGCAGAAACAATTGGCTCTAAAATAGAACCAATTTCTCCAGAATCAGGCATCTTTGCAGGGGTATCGACACTTACAATCTCACCGTTCTTTTGTTTAACTTGATAAATTACGTTTGGGGTTGTTGTTACTAAATCAAGATTAAACTCTCTCTCTAATCTTTCTTGTATAATTTCCATATGTAAAAGGCCCAGAAACCCACATCTAAACCCAAAACCAAGTGCCTCACTTGTCTCTGGAATAAAATCTAATGAAGCATCATTCAGTTTCAATTTTTCTAATGCTTGGCGTAATTGGTCATAGTCATCTGCGTCTCCCGGATACAAGCCTGAAAATACCATTGGTTTAATTTTTTTATACCCAGGTAAAGGGGTTGTTGCATTTTTATGTACAGTAGTAATCGTATCTCCAGCCTCAATATGTGCCATGTCCCTTATGCTTCCAACAACATATCCCACATCTCCCGAGCAAAGTTCATCTGTCTTAACTTTATCTAAAACAAAATGACCAGTTTCAATAACCTCGTATTCTCTTTCATGTGCAAAGAACTTCAAAGTATCTCCTGGCCGAAGCACTCCATCAAACACGCGCACATATGGTATAGCACCCTTATAGTTATCATACATTGAATCAAAAATTAATGCCCTGCAACTATCTTTTGAATTATCATCAGGAGGAGAAATACGTTCAATAATTGCTTTAAAAATATCTGCTATTCCAATCCCACTTTTTGCACTTGCTTCAATTATTTCTTTTTCATCACAACCGATTAATTCCATTATCTGTATTTTTACATCATCCACCATAGCTGAGGGTAAATCAACCTTATTAATGATTGGAATGAGAGTAAGACTATTATCGATTGCAAGGTAAGTATTTGAAACCGTTTGTGCTTCAACACCTTGCGCTGCATCTACCAACAAAAGGGCACCCTCACAAGCAGCTAGAGAACGTGACACCTCATAGGAGAAGTCTACATGTCCTGGTGTGTCGATGAGATTAAGTACATAAGTAATACCATCATTATGTTGATATTCCATTCGAATGGGGTGACTTTTTATTGTTATTCCTCGCTCTCTTTCTAGATCCATACTATCCAAGACCTGAGATTTCATATCCTTCTCAGAAAGTGTTTTCGTCTCTTCAAGTAATCTATCTGCAAGAGTAGATTTCCCATGATCAATGTGAGCGATTATGCAGAAATTTCTAATGTGTTTTATTTTCATAAAATTTATAATTTAAAATATCTTTCCATTTGCAGGCATTTATCTATGAGACAAAAAGGGATTGATAGAGCCTCTCATCCAATTCTATAAAAGTCATCCTTTATCACCATCTGGTGATCATGATGTGTGTTAATCATTATGCTTTTGTTGAGCACGGAGAAGTCTTGTATTAGCTGTTCTATTTTCCCCATCCTGCATTAATGATACAATTCTGAGAGCCTCCATTACAGGAATATTTAAATTGTCAGAGTTACTATAAAAGGCATCTATATGCAACGCGATAATTTTCAAATTATAACCAACCTCATTTGCAAGATATTCATCTGCGATCTGATAAAATCTCTCAATGTAGTATGGTTCTACCCAATTGTCATCATGCATATACTGCTTTCGTACCTCTGTTTTATGATGTGCCTTAAGTTTTGCAACTGTTCCATATGCGCCATTGATAAAAGCAATTTTTTCCTCTCTTGTATATCCTATCCAAAATTCTGCAGGAGTAGAGTTCTGGCCGTATATGGTTATTAAAGATGTAAACCATAGCAATATAGTCTTTTTCATTTTTTCATTAATTCTTAAAGTGATTAACTATCGGAAATCTTCGCCCCATGCCAAAAGCCTTAGTTGAGACCCTTAATCCGGGAGCTGACTGACGCCTCTTGTATTCACTTATTCGTATTTTCTCATATACGGAGTTTACTAATTCTTTGTCTATTCCAAGTTCACCTAATTGAACAATTGTTTTACCTTCTTCAATGATTAAATCTACAAGGGGGCTAACAATATCATAGTCAAAAGGGTCTACTTGGTCGGATGCTAACTCTGCTGATGGAGGTTTATCAATGCTTCCTTTTGGAATACGTCCAGGATATTTGGAATTTATCCAATTTGCCATTGCATATACATCGGTCTTACTCAAGTCAGAAATAACAGATAATCCTCCACTCATATCTCCATACAATGTACAATATCCTAATGCTAATTCAGTTTTATTACCAGTAGAGAGCACCATCCATCCAAATTTATTAGATAATGCCATTAAAATATCTCCTCTGATTCGTGCCTGGATATTTTCTTCTGCTACATTGGGGCTCTGTCCCAAAAAGCATGATTTTAGTGTTTGTTCCATTTCATCAACACATTTTTGAATAGGGATAATTTGATAGTCAATCCCAAGCATATCAGCTAAATCTTTAGCATCTTTCAGACTATGATCACTGGAATACTTTGATGGTAGAGATACTCCATGAACTTTATCATAACCCAATGCCTCAGCTGCAATTGCAGCGACCAATGCACTATCAATGCCTCCAGATAATCCAATTACTGCTTCTTTATGTCCGGTTTTATAAAAGTAATCTTTTACGCCAAGGCATAAAGCATTGTATGTTTTTTCTTCTGCTAATTGAAAATTAACTTCTAATTCTTGTTTTCTATTAGTCTCTACAATAACAACTTCTTCCTTGAATGGATTTCCATAGGCAATCAAATTCCCAATATCCGACAGCCCAATTGACTGACCATCAAAAATTAACTCATCTTGCGCACCGACCATATTACAATATAAAAATGGTGAATTTAGGCTTTTTACTTTATCCTCGATAATTGACCTCCTTTTGATTAAACGATCTTTATGATAAGGAGATGCCGAAATATTTATGAAGATTTCAGCTCCGAGTTCTTTTTGAATGTTACTTACTTTGCAATCATAATTGTTATCCCAGAGATCTTCACATATTTGCAACCCTACGTTTATTTCACTTTCTCCTAATGGAATGATGGAGACTTTTGGCTTTATACCGCTAGTAAAATATCTTTCTTCATCAAAGACATCATAGGTAGGCAAGAGAACCTTATCGTGAGATGATTGGATTTTTCCATCAAAACAAATTGCAGCAGAGTTATATATATTTTTTTCGTCAGCTCTTACGTAGCCAATTATTATTGGTTTAGTAGATTTTTTAGCGATTTTATTAAGAACACTTAAGTTTTCATTAATAAACTCGTTATTCATTAGGAGATCTTGGGGCGGATAACCCGTAGTTGATAACTCTGGAAATACGATTATATCTGCATTTAAATCAATACTTCTATTGTAAAACTTTATTATTTTTTCGTAATTATACTCTAAGCTCCCTACAATTGTATTTATTTGACATAAAGCTACCTTCATTAATGGATCTCGAAAGATGTGTACTGTCTCTCAAGCTGTTCACTCCACTCAATACTTATTTTATCAATAGTTGCATTTGGGGGACCCAATTGAAGCCAGCCTGTAAATTTAGATAATTCTTCTCTCTGGCCTTCTGCAATTATTTCAACTGCATTGTTAAAAATATTTTTTACCCATCCAGTTAGATTTAATTCATTTGCCTTATCTTGAGAGCTAATCCTGAAAAAGACACCCTGCACATCTCCTGAGATCATTACATGTATCCTATACATTCATGAATTCCTTTTTTATTTTCAACATTACATCTTTAGGCGATTTTGCTTTTATGATTGGATTTATTCCCCATGTTTTATAGCCAACAACTGGTTTGTTTAATTGAAAGGCATATGCTATCTCACTCAGCGTGCCGTAATTTCCAGAAATAGCTAATGCAACATCACAATTATATGCTAAGATAGCGTTTCGAGCTATTCCAATATCTGTCAATATTGGGATAGAAATAAATTCATTAGCTTCTTCAAGACTTCGACCTTTCAAAATTCCTATAACTAAGCCATTTCTTTTTTTAGCACCTTTGGATATTGCCTCCATAACCCCACTACCTCCACCACAAAATATAGTATACCCTTCTTTGGCAAGCATTCCCCCTAATAATAAAGTTTCATCATAAATATCTTCGGTGATTTCACGACCTCCAAAAACAGAAACACGCATCTGTTTGCTCATTAAGGTTCTATTCTAGACATCGTTCTAGGGAATGGTATGGTCTCACGAATATGTTTAGTTCCGCATATCCATGCTACAGTCCTTTCCAGCCCCAGTCCAAAACCTGAATGTGGCACTGAACCATATTTTCTAAGATCAAGGTACCACTTGAATGGCTCTAAAGGAAGGTCATGATGGCGTATTGTATCAATAAGTATGTTTATATCATCCTCTCTTTGCCCACCTCCGATAATTTCACCATAACCCTCTGGAGCAATCATGTCAACACCAAGCGCAAGATCAGGATTGTCTGAGTCACGCTTCATGTAAAATGCTTTAATATTTGCTGGCCAACGATGGATCATTATCGGCTTATCAAACTGCTCTGACAGTATAGTTTCATCTGGTGCCCCAAAATCGCTACCATAAACAAATTCACTACCATTATCTTTGAGCAAACTTACTGCTTCATCGTATGTTATCCTTGGAAACGGAGGAATAATTGATTCAAGTTTTGTGATATCTCTTTCTAATACCGAAAGATCATTAACACATTTTTCCAAAACTCTTTGAATAATAAAACCAACCAATTTCTCAGCCCATGTCATATTTTCATCAAGATCAACATATGCCATTTCTGGCTCTACCATCCAGAATTCTGTTAAATGTCGACGAGTTTTAGACTTTTCAGCACGGAAGGTAGGACCAAAACAATATGTTTTACCAAATGCTGTCGCACCTGCCTCTTGATATAATTGACCGCTTTGTGTTAAATAGGCAGACCTTTCAAAATAATCTACTTCAAATAGAGTGGTTGTGCCTTCCACAGCATTTGATGTAAAAATAGGGGAATCTATTAAAGTAAAACCATTCTCGTCAAAAAAATCACGAATTGCCTTAACAACCTGATGACGAATCCGCATGATGGAATTTTGCCTCTTTGATCTTAACCAAAGATGTCTGTTGGACATTAAAAAATCAGCTCCATGCTCCTTAGGAGAAATCGGAAATTCTTCCGTAACATGGTTAACTACCTTGATCTGCTTAACTCCCAGCTCATAACCACCAACAGAACGTGGTTCTTTTCTTACCGTACCATTTATGATAATTGAATCTTCTTGATTAAGCTCGTGCTCTAATAAAAATGTCTCGTCCGAAGCCTCACCTTTCACAACGACTCCTTGGAGCAAACCGGTACCATCTCTTAAAATAACAAACCAAATCTTTCCAATAGTCCGGATATTGTAAACCCAGCCTCTTAGCTCTACTTCTTGGCTGTCAAATTTATCTAAATCCTTAATGTTTACTATTTTCATATTCGTTCCTTTACCACGTTGTCATAATATCATTTAAAATATCTTCAGCAATTTTACGAACTGCTACCTTGGTTGCAAAACTCCTTGGTTCACCAAATTCGTCATCATCCTCGCTATCTATTTTACCATCATTATCATTATCTATTCCATCAGAACCTATATCCCCGCTTAAACCATATGCCCCAAATGCAGAATAACTACCTTCATGTATATTTTTTTGATTTAAAACATCAAACCATTCTATCTTAATATCAATTTTATATCTGTACTCTGAAACAGATTCCTGTTTACTGTAGGTAAAGGGACCCTCAGTGACTTTAATTATTTTACCATACAGGATTGAATTGGCAGCATCAACATCTGTCACAGAGAGAATTCCTGCCTCATTAAACTGGTTAAGAATTCCATCTGTAATACTTTCTGCTAATCCAAATTCAGCAGTTTGATTTTCCATAAGTGGTATCGATATAGATTTAATATGAGGTGGAATTGATCCCGCCATTGAATAAAAACCGCAGGAGATAAATACCAGATTAAAAATAACAATTAAATGATGCATTTGATTACTTACTTTTGATTTTTGGTTCGATTCCAAATTCTTCAATTTTTCGATATAATGTTCTCTCGCTCATTCCTAAAGATCTGGCGGTTTTTCTTCTGTTATTATTGAAAAATTTTAACGTGCGCTTTATTGCCTCTTGTTCTAGATCCTTTATGAGCATATCTCCTATTGCATCATCACGAATAAATCTGTAACCATCCTCCATTATTTCCATTGATTTCTGAGGAATTTTAATGCTTTGATCCATTGGTTTTATTTCAGATAAACCAGTTTTTGGTGCAACGGTTGCTCCGCCAACTAACAATTTTTGGATTAATTCAGTATCCTGTTTTAACATAAATAGTTGGCGTAAGATCAAATCAATTTCTGCTTTATCTGAAGCTTTTGGAACTAGAATAGGTAATGCTGGATTATGTGAGGTTTGGTCTGGAATCACCTCATTTAATTCACGTTCTACAACATCGACAGTAATTCTTTCACCTTTTTCAAGAACCAACACTTTCTCAACAAAATGCTTTAATTCTCTGACATTACCTGGCCAAGCATACTGCTTCATCATGCGCACAGCATCTGGCATGAATCCACGATATCTAATATCATTCGCACGCGTAAATTCTAAAGCAAATCTTTCGATAAATGCGTTTATATCCTCTACTCTTTCACGCAATGATGGGAGCTGAACCATAACCGTTTTCAATCTGAAATACAGATCTTCCCTGAAGTCACCATTTTTTACTAATTCAGATAAACTTTTATTTGTAGCGGCAATTACACGAACATCTGTTTTACGAGTTTTTGCCTCCCCAACTCGCATGAATTCTCCACTCTCAAGCACTCTTAATAACTTAACTTGAGTTTCTAGTGGAGCCTCACCTATTTCATCCAAAAATATAGTACCTTTATCTGCCCGCTCAAAATATCCTTTTCTATCATTACCAGCACCAGTGAATGAACCTTTTTTATGACCAAATAATTCAGATTCAATGATTCCTTCAGGTATTGCACCACAGTTTACAACTACCATTTCTTCGTTTTTTCTTTTACTGAATTTATGGATTGCTTTAGCAACGAGCTCTTTTCCAGTACCAGATTCACCTGTTACAAGGACTGATATATCAACTGGCGAGATTTGCATTATCATTTCCAGTACCTGACGAATGCCTAATGATGATCCTATGATCCCTGATTGTTTTTGCAATCTTTCCAAATCTAACATTTTAGTTTATCCTTTTAAGTAGCATCTATATTCAGATATTTTTTTCTAGATCTTTTTCAAATTCAATTATTTCATCTCTAATTTTTGCTGCTTTTTCAAATTTAAGTTGTTCAGCAGCATCAAGCATTGCCTTTCTTAATTCATCTAGAATCATGGTCTTATCCTCAGTTGACATGTGGGCCTTATCGACAGCTATTTCATGTTCTATATCATCAACTTCCATCGAATCAGCAACAGATGTAGAATCCATTATTTCATCAACAGATTTTAAAATTGTCTTTGGAATAATATTATTAATTTTATTGTGCTCATCTTGGATTTGTCTTCTTTCTCTACTTGTGTTGATCAGGTGGAGCATTGCTTCTGTTTCCTTATCTCCATAGAGGATTACAAGACCAGACTCATTTCTAGCTGCTCTACCAGCAACCTGAAGAAGAGAACTTTTTGATCTTAAAAATCCTTCTTTATCAGCATCTAATACAGCCACCAGGCTTACCTCAGGGAGATCTAACCCTTCTCTAAGTAAATTTATTCCAACTAGAACATCAAACACTCCCAATCTGAGTTCTCTTAATATTTGCACTCTTTCTAGAGTATCTATATCCGAATGGAGATATCTTATTCGTATATTTAAACTTGTTAAATATTCAGTTAAATCTTCAGCCATCCGCTTTGTTAAAGTTGTAACCAGGACTCTTTCATTTTTTAAAGTTCTTGAACGAATCTCTTCAATCAAATTGTCAATTTGCCCTTTAGAGGGCCTAATATCAACTTCAGGATCTAGTAGACCTGTGGGACGAATTACCTGCTCTACAACGACACCTTTTGATAATTCTAGCTCTCTATGAGATGGAGTTGCAGATGTAAAGATCACCTGATTTTGTGCTTTGTGAAACTCATCAATTTTCAAGGGCCTATTATCGAGCGCACTTGGCAATCTAAAACCATGTTCTACTAGAGTTTCTTTTCTAGCACGATCACCATTATACATTCCTTGTATTTGCGGCAATGTCACATGCGATTCATCTAATATTGTAATGAAATTTTCTGGAAAAAAGTCGATCAAAGTATATGGTTTTTCTCCGGGAGATCTGCCAGCAAAAAATCTTGAATAATTTTCAATACCCGAGCAATAACCCAATTCAATCATCATCTCAATATCAAAATTTGTCCTTTGTTCAAGGCGCTGGGCTTCTAATAGTTTATTGTTTTTCCTTAGGTGATCTAATCTGTGGTTTAATTCATCTTTTATCTCGCTAATAACTCTTAATGTTGTTTCTTTTTCTACAACAAAATGTTTAGCGGGAAAAATTATAACAGTATTTAGTTCTTCTTTTACTTCTCCTGAAATGGGATCAAATCTATTTATACTATCAACTTCATTTCCAAATAGCTCAACTCGTATACAATAATCTTCATAAGCTGGATGAATCTCAATAACATCACCTCTAACTCTAATATTGCCTCTTTCAAGTACTTTATCATTTCTAGAATAATGTATTTGAACCATTTTTGACAAAAAACTTCTTCTGTCAAGATTATCTCCTACAGATATGGTAACTGTACTTTTGGAATACTCATCTGGCGAACCAATACCGTAAATGCATGAGACAGAGCTTACGACAATTACATCATCTCTAGACATTAATGAACTGGTTGCCTTTAATCTTAACTTATCAATTTCCTCATTTACTGAACTATCCTTCTCAATAAAAGTATCTGTTACGGGTAGATATGCCTCGGGTTGGTAGTAGTCATAGTAGCTAATAAAGTATTCCACCGCGTTATCAGGGAACAACTGCTTGAATTCACCATACAACTGCGCTGCCAAGGTCTTATTGTGGGACATAATTAGTGTTGGTCTTTGAACATCTTTGATAACATTTGCAATCGAAAATGTTTTCCCAGATCCAGTAACTCCAAGCAATGTCTGATATCTTTCACCACTACTCACGCCAGTAATTAACTCCTCTATTGCACGAGGCTGATCACCCTGCGGTGAGAAATCTGAGTTCATTTTAAAATCTGCCATTATGACTAATTTAGTAAATAATACCGACGGAATTCAATGGCAGACTTATTGAAATTAAGACTTTTATAGAATATTTTTTTTTGAGATCTTTATAATCTCAGTAGCAATTTTTATCGGGATACCGGTTTTTGAATGAATACTATTCGGAGAGGATTCTGAGATTTCCTTTGGACCATTGAAGAGTTGAAATAATTTTTCCAACCTCTTATCCCCCATGCCAATTATTTCACTGAAAATAGATCTTGTTAAATCTTTTTTTCTTTTTGTTTTTTGAAACGAAATTGCAAAGCGATGTGCCTCATCTCTAATTCTCATTAAAAGAACTAGGCTTGGACTTGATTTTTTGATATTTTGAGGATCTGAATTACCTGGAACATATATATCCTCTAATCTTTTTGCTAAACCAATTATAGGTATGTAATCCATTCCTAGTTCTCTGAGTGCTGACAAAGCCATACTAAGCTGTCCCTTCCCACCATCAATTAAAATTAAATCTGGAACTGGTAACTTTT
>MDTB01105528.1_pt1 | contig 34043 bp, 37 predicted proteins | sample 811161 | NCBI WGS metagenome assembly MDTB01 (sample SAMN05326650, study PRJNA326480) | marine metagenome | isolation source: seawater | place: Mediterranean Sea | collected 2009 | reverse complement strand
CTATTTTTTGTCTTTCTACTTCAACAGCCATACTTAGCGCCCATCGTTTGAATTACCGTTGTTGCCGTTGGCGACCGTTTCCTGCTGCCAATTCTGCGCTTGAACGCGACCTAGCGCATCAAGTTTAGCAACATCAATTTCGCTGTAACGCACCGCTACACCGCTCGGATACCGAGCATCTACATAAGCGACCGGTAACCGCTGCTGCTTAATGATACGAGCGTATGCGTTTAGAAACCGGTTCATCCTTGCCTCTAAGTCCACCGCACCAAGTCTTAAAATCGTGCCCGACTGAAAACCCAACTGCCACTCGCCTTGGGCATTTTCGCTTAACTCCAGAATGCTTAAGCCCTGTCGCGCCGCGTATTGTTGCAGCAACCGAAATATCTCCATGCTCTCTCGGGGCGAACTCAGCCGAGCTGATAGCCGCGGCAATTCGTCGTATTGATCTGGTAGCTGCAAGATGGCCCCGTCTGCGGACAAAAAAGTGAAGTCGTCCCATTGGGCCACGGGGCTTTCTTTATGAACATATACGACTAATTTGTTCGGCCAACGACGTCGCACATCGACCCTGCGCGCCCAGTCCATCTGTTGCAATTGGGCTTCGAAGGCAATCAAGTTCAGGCTCAGGATGCCTGGTAATCCGAGCGCGCTGACGTGCTTTTGCATGGCAATCTGCTCCGCATTCGTTAGATCACCTTCGATAACAATAGTGTCAATGGGCCGATCAAACCGAATCCACAGGGCGGCTGTGGCTACTACCGCGCCGGCACAAACAAGCCCTATTAGCGCTCGCCTAAACATCCATGCCCCGCAGCGTTTTCGAGATCGCACTGATATTGCCCGCTCCCTGAATCAATAACACGTCATCTGGCTCGCAAAGATTGGGAAGCAATTGCATCGCTTCATCAGTGTCCTTGGCGTGTAGAGGGCTAATCTGCCCGCGCTGACGTATTGACGCAATTAGGGAGCGACTGTCCGCGCCATCTATTGGTGTTTCGCCAGCAGAGTAGACGTCTAACAACAGCAACGTATCGACAGTCGACAGCACCCGAACGAAGTCGTCGAACAGGTCTTTTGTCCGCGAGTACCGATGCGGCTGGTAAATCATCACCACGCGGCGTTCAGGCCATGCCTGCCTGGCGGTAGCAATTACCGCTTCAACCTCAGTTGGGTGATGACCGTAATCATCTACTAAGGTGACCGACCTGGCATCTATCGTCACCGAAGGGGTAATCTCGAATCGCCGATCAACACCTGCGAAGTCGCTTAAACCCTGCACGATCGCAGCGTCAGAAATACCTTCATCGCTGGCTATTGCTATTGCCGCCAGTGCATTGAGTACATTGTGACGACCGGGAATAGCCAAGCGAATATGCAGTGGTGGCTGCTGCACACCACGCTCTACATCAAAAGACCAAGAGGCACCATTAACCGCTATATTGGTTGCTTGATAATCTGCGATGGCGTCGCAACCGTAAGTTATTACTCTGCGCGTGAGCTTCGGTATAAGGCCCCGGGCTTGCTCATCGTCAACACAGATCGCCACCGCCCCATAAAACGGCAGCCGCGCTACGAACTCTAAAAATGAGCGCTTTAGCTCTGCAAAACTATGGCCATAGGTGGCCATATGGTCTTCATCAATATTAGTGATCACTGCCGTCATCGGCTGTAGACGCAAAAATGACGCATCACTTTCGTCTGCTTCAGCAATCAGATAATGACCTTGACCCAATTCCGCATTGGTGCCAGCGCTGTTCAACATGCCACCAATAACAAACGTTGGTGCTAATCCGGCGCAGCGAAAAATCTCCGTAATCAAACTCGTTGTAGTAGTTTTGCCGTGGGTTCCAGCGACTGCAATGCCGTGCCGATAACGCATTAACTCACCGAGCATCTCCGCTCGAGGAACAATCGGAATCAATGCCAGACGCGCCGCCCGGATTTCTGGGTTGCGCTCATTAATTGCAGAAGACACCACTACAACGTCGGCGCCTTCTACCCAACCTTCATCGTGGCCCTGAAACACTTGAGCGCCTCGCTGCTGCAAACGCGCGGTATTCGCTGATTGCGCGATATCCGAGCCAGACACTTCATAGCCTTGATTCAAAAGCACCTCGGCGATCCCGCACATACCGGCGCCGCCAATTCCAACAAAATGAATCCGTCTTATACGACCCATTTCTGGCACTTGAAAGTATCTGGATTCAGTCATCGCCAATCTCCCGCGGGTATGCGCAGCGGAGCACGAATCCAAACATGGCCGAGGAAATAATCAGGCTGTTACCGCCGTAACTAATGAAGGGCAATGTCAGACCCTTAGTTGGCAAGGCGCCGGTGTTAACACCAAGGTTAATGAGCAACTGGAACGCAAAGATTAGACCAACAAAATAGCAACAGTAACCAGAGAATAAGGCATCACGCCGCACTTGGTTCTGCGCGACAGCAAAAATCTTGACAACGAACAGGCTATAAACCGCAACCAACGCCAACGCGCCTACTACGCCTAACTCTTCGGCGATGACTGCGAAAATAAAATCATTATGCGCCTCGGGTAAGTAATAGAGTTTCTGCACCCCTTCGCCCAACCCAAGACCAAACCACTCGCCACGTCCAAAAGCGATCAGAGCCTGCACAAGCTGATAGCCACCATCGTATGGCATTGCCCAGGGATCAATGAACGCCAATAAGCGCTCCATGCGGTAAGGTTCGATCCATATGAGCAGTGCCAGGGCAGAACCGGCGCTTACGATGAGCAAAGCGAAATAGCGTAACTGCGCGCCGGCGATAAACAATAGCGCGATGGCGGCAGCAACAATTACAACAGCGGACCCTAGATCAGGCTCTATCACCAACAATGCGCAGACCAGTAAGATCATGCTTAAAGGCACAAAGATCTTCGCCGGCTCGGCACTAAGTTGCTCGCCATAACGATGCAGGTACCCTGCCAGGTAAATCATCAATCCGAACTTTGCGACCTCAGACGCTTGTAAGGTAAATCCGCCAATCTGCAACCAGCGCGTCGCACCGTTTACGGTGTGTCCAACTCCAGGTAACAACACGACGACAGCGACGGTCAATGCGCCTAACCAACCGATTAAGTACAACTTGTTCCATAGGCTTATGGGTAAGATAAAGGTCAGCAAAAAAGCCAACATGGAAATACCTATATAGACCGAGTGCTTGGTGGCAAAGCCTCCACCTAAGGCGATCGCGGCCGAGCTGACCATGACAAGGCCGAACCCCAACAACAGCAACCAACACACTAGCAGCTGGGTAAATTCTCTCGATACGAACGGATTTCGCACCAGTGCCGCCGTCACAACACACCTCCCGAGCTCTCCCCATCATGAGCTAAGGCGTGCACAGCAGCCGTAAAATCCTGACCGCGCTCAGCAAAATTTCGATACATATCGAGGCTAGAACAAGCCGGAGACAGCAGCACCATATCCGCACCTGTCGCCAGGCGTTGGGCCTTAACCACCGCCTCGGTCATGTCGCTGGCTGTGCAATGCTTGACGCCTGCCGTGCGCGCAACCGCAAGTAACGACTCCGCATCTTTACCCATGGCCACCACAGCCGCGGCGTAACTGGATAGCGCTTGTGTTAGCACCGACAGATCTGCACCCTTAGCATCGCCACCACCAATCAACACGACCCGGGTATTTGCAGCTAACCCTTGCAGCGCCGCCAGAGTTGCGCCAACGTTGGTCGCTTTAGAGTCGTTCACATATAGCACATCGTCTACCACGGCAACGCGCTGCAAACGATGGTCTAAAGGCGCAAAAGTTGCCAACGAGGTCGACGCCGCGCCGATGTCAAGCACAGGGGCTGCCAGGGCAAAAGCCGCCATGACATTGAGCGCATTGTGATTCCCAAGCAACGGCAGCTCCTTAAGTGCAGCCACTGGCTGATCCCCACGAGCGATCCAAGGCTCGTGCCTGTATCGAACGATACCCCAATGGTTCTCGGCCTCAGGAGCTTGCAAACCAAAACTCACCATCGAGCTATTAGTATCAGGTCGTGTTGAGGGATCATCGCGATTGAAAACACAGCGTTGAGCATTGCGATAGATGCGCTGTTTAGCACGCTGATAATTCTGTAGTGAACCGTGATGGTCGATATGATCGTCCGAGACGTTGAGCACCGTAGCGGCCTCGAGCGGCAGCAAGGCACTACGTTCTAGCTGGAAACTCGAAAGTTCTAATACATAGCGGCTTTGCGGTACGGCCAATAAGTCTAAGGAGGCACGACCAATGTTGCCCCCCACACCACAGGTCAGCGCCGCGCCTTGAAATAGCTGTCCGAGCAAGGACACCACCGTGCTTTTACCGTTGGTGCCGGTCACTCCAATGACCGGCGCAGCGGTGGCCTCAAAGAAAAGATCAATGTCGCTCACTAGCGGCAAACCGAGATCCCTTGCGACTTGCAAAATGGGTAGGTCGAGAGACAAACCAGGACTCACCACAACTCGCTGCACATTGCCAAGATGATCCTGTAGCTGCTCCTGTGACCAATTGTCTATCTGCCAATGGATGTTCGCCGATGGCGCGCTAGCTGCATTTACCGTCGGCGCTCTGGTATCGAACACTACACACGGTGTCGCGTTCGCTTGCAGGTGCCTGACCACCGACTGTCCGGTGATCCCAAATCCGATAACAGCATGGGTCTGCGACATGTTTATCGGAGCTTCAAGGTTGACAGACCAATGGTCACTAAAACCAAGGTGATGATCCAGAATCGCACAATGACTTTCGGCTCTGGCCAACCCTTCAGCTCAAAATGATGATGTATCGGCGCCATGCGAAACACTCGCCGACCGGTAAGTCGAAACGACACCACTTGAATAATGACACTGGCGGTTTCGAGCACGAACAATCCACCCATTATCAACAAGACGATTTCGTGCCGGACAATAATCGCGACTAAGCCGAGTGCTGCGCCGATGGCCAAAGCGCCAACATCGCCCATGAAGATCTGTGCAGGATATGTGTTAAACCACAAGAACCCCAGACCAGCACCAATTAACGCACCACAAAACACAGCCAATTCCCCGGCGCCAGCTACGTATGGAATTTGCAGATAGGAGGAAAACTCGGTGTTGCCCGAAACGTACGCGATCAAGCCGAGTGCCGCCCCCACCATCACCGCTGGCATGATCGCTAAACCATCGAGTCCATCGGTGAGGTTTACCGCATTGCTCATGCCGACAATCATCAAATAGCTGAGCAAAATGAACCCCAGGCCCAAGGGAATCGCAATCGACTTAAAAAACGGCACATAAAGCGCAGTTTCCACCGGCGACTGGGCTGCGCTGTAAAGATAGATTGCAGCGATCAGAGCAAACACCGATTGCCATAGGTACTTCCATCGAGCAATGAGGCCGTCACTGTTCTTGCGCTTTATTTTCAGATAGTCGTCGAACCATCCAATCATGCCAAAACTTACCGTGACAAAAATTATCAGCCAAATGTAGCGATTGCTGAGATCTCCCCAGAGCAGCGTAGTGATCACTAAAATCACTAATATCAGCGCACCACCCATTGTCGGTGTGCCCGCCTTACTAAAGTGAGAAGACGGCCCATCGTCGCGTATGGTTTGGCCAATTTGCGCCCGCGTAAGCCGCGCAATCATGACTGGCCCGATTAGCAAAGACATAAGCAAAGCCGTTATCACACTTACCATTGTGCGTAAGGTAAGGTATTGAAAAACCGCAAAGCCGCCAACAAATTCAGATAGGTACTCGGTTAGCCACAACAACATCAGCTTTTCTCACTCAGTAGTTCGCGAACAATAGCCAAATCGCTGAACGCCAGGAACTCGCCATCGATCTCTTGGGTTTGCTCATGCCCTTTGCCAGCGATCAGCACAATGTCATCTGGTGCAGCGGCATCAATGGCCGCAGTTATGGCTTCCGCTCGGTCCACTTGTTGACGTATCGCTGCGACTTTGGCTGCTGGTAAAGACGCTGCCATGTCATGAACAATCGCCAGCGGGTCTTCGCTACGCGGATTATCAGCAGTGAACCAGGTGATATCGCTACCGATCGCTGCAGCTAGTCCCATTTGCGGGCGCTTGCCGCGATCTCGGTCGCCGCCGCAACCAATCAGACAAATTAGCTTGCCACGGCATTGCGGTCGTAACGCAGCGAGGGCTTTCTCCAGCGCATCAGGTGTATGCGCATAATCCACCACAACGCGGGGATGTTTGGCGTCACCGCCAAGTACCTGCATGCGACCTGGCACAGGTGTCATGTCCGGCAACGCATCTGCCACGTCATACAGACTGTGTCCCACGCTCAACAGCGCCGCTACCGCCGCCGCCACATTGGCTACGGCAAATTCTGCGGCGACCGGAATGGTCGCATCAGCACTACCCCACGGCGTAGCAAACTTCACCCTCATGCCCCGACGTACCACTTCGCTTTGCCAACTGACGTCGCCATGCTTGCCGTAGCTGATTACTTCTTGGGCCCGGGCGGTACACAACAGCTCTCTACCCACTGCATCGTCACTATTGATGATCGCGCTGGTTAATGGCCACTGTTGAAATAGCTTAGCTTTAGCAGCCTTATAAGCCTCGCTAGTTTTGTGATAGTCCAAGTGATCACGGGTTAAGTTCGAGAAAATCGCAACATCGAATTGCACCCCCGCCACGCGATCTTGATCCAACGCGTGTGAGCTGACTTCCATCGCAACCCTAGATGCACCTTGGTCGCGCATGGCGGCCAAATAACGTTGTACTGCTATCGCATTGGGGGTGGTTAACTGGGTCGGCTGCAAATTCTTCAATTCACCCCAACCCAGGGTCCCACAATAACCACTGTTGATGCCAAGGCGCTGACTTAAGTCAGCCAAGTGAAACGCTATGGAGGTCTTGCCATTAGTGCCAGTCACGCCAAGACAGCATAGTTGTTGGCTTGGTTGCTGATAAAACCGCGCTGCTATAGCGCTGCGTTGTGCGCTTAAGTCTTGCACCACTAGCGTCGGCACTGCACTGCTTAAGACAGCATCGTCTGGCACCAATACAGCCGCGGCACCAGCTGCAATAGCTTGCTCGATATGCAATGAGCGCGCTGCCAAATCAGGGCTGACTGCTACAAATATATCGTCCTGCCGAACCTGCCGTGAATCTTCACAGATTCCAGTGGCGGCGACAGCTAACTCTTGCGGTTCTTGTAGCAGTTCGCCCAGGTTCATCTGCCAACGCCAGTTTGCGCGCTACCGCCCTGTGCTGTAGCTGCGACCGATTGCTGCATGTCAGCTGGAATGCCCATCAAGCGAACGCTGCGCTCCGCCACTCGACCAAAAATCGGAGCAGCAACACCACCACCACTGTTGACCCCCGAGCTGGGCTCGTTAACCAGCACAACCATTACCAAACGCGGATCAGAAACCGGCACTATTCCAGCAAACCAAGCCACATGGCGCTCGTCATCATAGCCCTCTTCACCAACCAGCCGTGCGGTTCCGGTTTTACCCGCAACCCGATAGCCAGGAACCGTAGCCTTCGCCGCAGTACCCGCTCGAGCTGTCGCCAACTCCATCATCGCTAACACGTCGCTCACGTTATCTGGCTCAAACACTTGCTCAGCTTCGACCAACCGATCCTGTTTTAAGATCGACAACGGCATGCGTCGGCCGCCGCTAGCTAACGTTAAGTATGCGCGGGTTAATTGCAGCGGTGTTACTGACAAGCCATAACCGTAGGCTAAGGTTGCACGCACCACCGGATAACGCAGCTGACTGTTGTCAAACCGCCCCATAGCCTCACCGGGTAGGCCCGAACTCACAAAATCACCGAGCCCGGCCCGTGCCAGAACTTCAAAGACCGCCTGCTCGTCTAAGCCTAACGCGATTTTTGCAGTAGCAACTTGACTGGATTTTTGTATCGCTTCTGCCAACGAGATAGTGGCTCGATTAACTGGGTCCTGAATCAATTTGCCACCTACGCGGAAAAAACCCGGAGCAGTATCAATTTCCGAAGCCATGTCGTAGCGACCTGATTCCAACGCAGCCAATGCCGTAAATGGTTTCACTGTGGAACCCGGCTCGTAAGCGTCCGTCACCGACCGGTTGCGCATACCGGCAAGCTGACCCGCAATATCATTCGGGTTGTAAGATGGTTGATTCACCAATGCCAGAATTTCCCCAGTTCTTGCGTCGGCCATCACCAGCGATGCTGACTGTGCTCGGTGAACTTGGACTGCTGACTTCAGCTCTCGATAGGCAATGTACTGCAAACGCAGGTCAATACTCAGGTTCACATCCTGGCCAAAACGCGGTGGCGCTAAATAATCCAAATCACGAATGGAATTGCCGAGCCGATCTTTCAAAACTACTTTGGCACCAGGTTCGCCACGCAGATTTCGCTCGAAAGCCAGCTCCACACCTTCTATACCCTGATCGTCTATGTCAGTGAGGCCGGTAACGTGAGCGGCAATTTCTGCGGCAGGATAGTAACGGCGGTATTCCGGCCGCAGCTCCAGGTGAGGCAAGTTAAGCCCTCGTAAACGTTGACTCAGATCCCAACCCGCATGGCGCTTCAGGTACACAAACTGCTTGTCAGCATTGGTACTTATCTGGTGCTGCAGTGCTGCCGAGGTTGTACCCAACACATCTGCCATGGCGGCATACTGCGCGTCCGAGTATTTTGCCTTACGCGGATTTGTTGACACCGCGTTAACCGGCGTACTGACCGCTAACGCTTCACCGTTGCGATCGTAAATGACACCTCTTAACGCGGGTATCGATTCTTTGCGAATGGAGCGCGCATCGCCTTCTTGCTGTAAGAAGTCACGCTCGCTAACGCCCAGAAAAACAACACGGCTCGAAAGCGCAAGTACGGCAGCAGCGAAGAAAAACAACACGAAGTAGTGGCGCCACGCTTTCACCGCGTCATTGTCCCGACTTATTGGCGGGCGCAAGCTGCCCGTGCGGTGGTAGAGCCAAGGGCGGGAAATGCATGTTTAGCGTTTGCTCGGCTGCGTTTTCTACTTCACTCAAGCTTGCACGTGCACCACGCTCGAGCAACAGCCTGCTGTGCACAGCTAACAATTCGTTTTGCTGCCGTTGCACCCGATCCAACTGCTGGTAGAGCTCGCGCATTTGCTGAGCTGAGTCAACCATCTCTATGCCAGAAAAGACGATGCCCAGGATCAACACCAGCACCAGCAACATTGGCCTAATTGCCTTGCTTACGGGTTCTTGGGGCGGGCTTTTGACCACTCTGCCGCTTCTTGAGCCGTTGCGTGTTTGGTTTTTTTCCGGCATGACTAAGCAACACGCTCTATAACCCGCAGTGTGGCACTGCGAGCACGCGGGTTTGTTTGCAGCTCGTGATTCCCAGCGCGTATCGCTCCACCAACTAGACGGCCAGGGACAGCTACATTTGCTGCGCGCACAGGCAATCGGCGTGGCATAACCGGAGGCTGTGAGAGCGCCTTGAAAGCGCGTTTTACTTCGCGATCCTCTAGAGAATGGAAACTAATCACCGCTAAACGCCCGCCTTTTGTAAGATTCTCAAATGCGACCTGTAAGCCTTGTTTGAGTTCTTGCAACTCATCGTTGATGAATATGCGGATGGCCTGAAAGGTTTTTGTCGCGGGGTGCTTACTGGCTTGCTGTCGCGAGCGTTTAACATGAGGTACACAGCTCGCCACCAACTCTGCCAACTCTTGAGTTCTGTGCAATGGCCGCGCCGTGATGATCGCCTTTGCGATACGCCGCGAGCGTCGCTCTTCGCCGTAGCGCCAAATGACATCAGCTATGTCCTCCTCTGCAGCACTGTTTAACCACCCGGCTGCGCTGACTCCATGCTGTGGATCCATGCGCATGTCTAAGGGGCCGTCGTGACGAAAGCTGAAACCCCGCCGCGCATCGTCTAACTGTGGTGATGACACCCCCACATCCATAAGCGCACCGTCGACAGCGCCAGTTACGCCGCAACGATCTATAACATCACCAAGCGCACCAAAGCGCGCTCGCACTACCGTTAAGCGCGACTCGTGGGCTTGTAACGCCTCGGCTATAGCAATGGCTTGAGGGTCGCGATCGATAGCGATAACGCGACCTGCGGCCGACAATTCAGCCAACATCGCACGACAATGACCGCCACGCCCAAAGGTCGCATCTAAGTAGGTGCCATCTGGTCTAATCGACAACGCTTGAATAGTTTCGGCCAGCAACACGGGCAAGTGCGTGGTTGATGCAGTCTCTGTAGCCGACAAGGTATTTTCAGGTGACTGTGCATCGCTCATACAGACAACTCCGAAAAGCTGTCGCTGCCGCCGTGCAGTGCTTGAGCACCTTGCTTGACCCAATCTTGCATGCCCTCGTGCCAGTGCAGTTCGGACCAAATCTCAATCTTGTTGCCTTGGCCAACCAATACCAGCTTTTTTTTGAGCTCAGCGTAGTCTCGGAGCATTGCAGGCAGGAGCAACCGACCTGCTGCGTCCAGCTCTAAATCGGTCGCATGGCCGATGAGCAGACGTTGCAGCAATCGGGCTTGCGGATTGATATTAGACAACGCTTCTAGCTTGCGTTGCACGACCTCCCATTCAGGAAGCGGATAGAGGAGCAGGCAAGATTCACGCATATCGATGGTCAACACGACCTTGCCACCACTAGCGAGGTGCATGGCTTCTCGATTACGCGCAGGCAAAGCCATACGACCCTTAGTGTCGAGTGTTGCGCTATGGATGCCGCGAAACATCTACTTATTGCGGTGAGTCTTTGCGCGTGGTCAAGGGATGACCGCAAATACCCACTTTTCTCCACTTTTTCCCAGGTCGCCACACTAGCTACGCAAGTTCGTGTAGTCAAGCGATATGGCCGCGTCGAAAGGGGCATAAATTACGGAAATAAAAGAACTTTTTGTGCTTAGCCGCAGCGCGATTGATGGTTAAGGGAATCCTCGTCACAAGGATCAGTCAACAGAGTGAGTGTCAGCCTATAAGCCGGGTTCTGTCGTGGACAATCATTCATCTAGGGCTGTCGTCACCAACAGCCTCAAGCGGCCTACCCGGATCCAATACGGGCCGTATCAACGGATCTCTATTTGGCCTTGCTCCAGGTGGGGTTTACCTTGCCACACCGTGTTACCACGTGTGCGGTGCGCTCTTACCGCACCGTTTCACCCTTACCGATAGGCGTTCACCACATCGGCGGTCTACTCTCTGCTGCACTGTCCGTAGGCTCTCGCCCCCCAGGCGTTACCTGGCACCCTGCCCTGTGGAGCCCGGACTTTCCTCCCGCCGCGAACGACCGGCGATTGCCCAGCTGACTCTCACGGACAGTGTAGAGCCATACGACGCCGACACAAGTCGCCGATACTAAGGTTTAGGGATTAATTCCTTTGCGATTTAGGGTCGAGTGTGAGCGCTAACTCGTAAAGGTGTTTCTTGTTCCCGCCACAAATCTGCGCAGCCAGCTTCGCTGCTTTTGCCGGCGCCAACTCTTGCAGCAGGGTCTGTAATACTTGTTGATGTTGATATTGAGCCACAGCAGCTTCGCCAGCTTCTATGATGCCGACAAATTCTCCCTTCGGCGGATCTGCGAGCTGTTGCAATACGTCACTGGCGGAACCTTGCAAAAAAGACTCATGCTGCTTGGTCATCTCACGGGCTAGAAACAGTCGCCGCTCGGTGAGTTCAGTCAATTCTTCGAGCGTTTTACGAATCCGATGCGGCGACTCAAAAAACACTATCGCTTCTGCGTGCTGCAACCAACTCTGCAATTGTTGTCGACGCGCCGAGGATTTGGACGCCAAAAAACCGACGTAACGCCAATGCTGACACGGCAGCGGACATACGCTCAGCGCCGTGATCACCGCGCTAGGGCCGGGGATCGGTACGACTTGGACGCCGTGTTGTGACGCGAGTTGCAACAGCCGAAAACCCGGGTCATTGATCAACGGTGTGCCCGCATCACTGACTAGGGCGACGGAGTCCCCCTGCTGCAGTCGCGCGATAATTTTACGACTTACCATAGTTTCGTTGTGGTCATGCAGGCTCATCATCTGGCAGCCCGAATGTCCAATGTGTGCTAACAGCACCCCAGAGCGTCTGGTATCCTCTGCGGCGATGATTTGCACTTGTTTTAGCGTTGCAATCGCTCGCTGACTCAAGTCGCCCAGATGGCCAATCGGGGTAGCAACCACGTAGAGTGTTCCTGACATGCCCAATAGACTCCTAATGTATTTCTGCATTGCAACGATGGTAGCTGGCTGCCAAAGCCCGCCGCGTTCTCCTGTACCCGACGCGCCAGGCCCCGCTACCCAAGCATCGCCAATCATTGAGCCCGAAACAGCAGCTCCGCGCGAGCTAAGTCGCGAGGGTGACCTAAAGCAACTGCTTCGGCAAGCCGAGCGCCAGCTCAGCTCAGAGACGGCAGCGGCCACTCTGGCGCTATTATCCGACGTCGACATCAGCAGCTTGAGTGAGCCGACCATCGCTCAGTTGCAAACACTCAGAGCCAGAGCTCATGCTGGCGTGGGCAGTTTCATTGACGCGTATCAAGCGCTGAGCTACGCCCAAGTGACAACACTCCAACAATGGTCTTTGCTGGAACAAATCTGCGCTGCTTTGTCTCTGAATCAATGCCGCGCGGATAGTTTAATCGCCATGCAAACCCTGGCTTCGCCAGTGTCGTCAGATGAAATTCTGCATACTTTGCTACAAGCAAAACAAGCGCCAGACCACGACGCTGTGCAACTTGCAAATGGTGGGGTCACACCCATACCTAGACCAGACTCCCAAGCTCATCGTGGCTGGCACGCCTTAGTGAATGTGCTGACGACAACGGGGTCTCGCTACCAAACTCACCAAGCTTGGCAAAACTGGCAAGCGCAATGGCGGGATCATGCCGCGGCAATTGATCCACCCAACCTGATAGCTCAGCTCGCTGACCCAGCCACGGCTTCAATTGCTCTGATGCTGCCGTTGAGCGGTCAACTTGGCAACGTTGGGCGCGCAGTGCGAGATGGCTTTATCGCGGCTTACTTAGCCGAGTCGGATCCCACCAAGCCAGCCGCAACACTGGCGCTGCATATTTTTGACAGCGCGGAGTATTCAGCGCTGGAGCTCATGCGGTTGGCTCGCGATGCTCGCGCCAACATCTTGGTGGGACCGTTGTTGAAAGCCAATGTTGACGCGTTCTCTGCCTTCGCTGCAGCCAGCGAAATACCTACGCTGTTGCTAAACTATTTACCGACCAGCGAATCCCCGCGAAGCACGGCTAGCAATCTACTGCAACTCGGTACCGCGATAGAGGATGAGGCGACGACCCTTGCAACGCTCATGCGCACTAATCAGCACCAGCGTGTCATGGTTGTGCACAATGGCAGTACTTGGGCCAACAAGGCGCTACAGGCGTTCCAACATGAGTGGCCACACCCAATCTTTGCGACGCGTTTTAGCGACCTTAAGCAACTGACCCGCGCCGTTGGCAACGTCATGGATGTGTCAGCGAGCACGACGCGGAAAGAGCGCGTCGCCGCGCTGCTGGGGGAACCCTTGGAATTTCTTCCCAGAGCACGTCAGGACTTAGACGCTGTGTTGGCGCTAACCACCGGCTTCGAAGCCGCAGCACTTATTCCTGCTCTGCAATTCCACTTCGCGGATCATCTACCGGTCTACGCAACTTCGCAAAGCCTGCGTGACGGTTCCTTACCAGAGGGTTTTTCTGTGGCCGAATTGCCATTGCTAACCCAGCCAAACCGCGTTGAGCTAGGCATGATCAGTGCATTTAACCTCAGCAATAATAGCTTGGTGGATCTCTATGCTTTAGGCGCGAGCGCGTTTCAAATGGCGACCTGGGCACCTGCATTAAGCATGCCCTCAAACTGGCGCGAGCATTTTACTTTGCGCTCACCAATTGGCCAGCTACAGCTCAATAGTGGCGGCCGAATCTCGCGAAATCTGGCAATCAAAACGGTGGCACCGACTCGCAGCGGACAGCGGCCTAGTGCAACGGAGTTTGAGTAGTGTCGCGCAAAATCGGTCAAATGACCGAGTGGCTGGCGTCACTCTTTCTGCGCCTGCGCGGGCTTGACGTAATTCAAAGAAACTACGTTTGCCGTAGAGGTGAAGTCGACTTAGTAGCCTTACAACGAGAACGCCAGCGCTTGCCGACATTGGTCTTTGTTGAAGTACGCTACCGCTCGTCGGAACAATATGGTGGTTCAGCCGCGAGCATTGACGACGCCAAACAAATTCGCTTAATTAAGAGCGCTGAATACTTTGTTGGACAGTTCAAGGAGTACGCGCACCTGCCCATACGCTTTGACGCTGTGTTGCTTTCTCGGTCGCTTTATCGACCCAAGATAATCTGGATCAAGGACGCCTTCGATACATGAAAACTTTTTATCGCGCCAGTCTGCTTTACGCCTGCCTAGTGCTCATCAGCGGCTGCGCCGGTACCCAAGAAAGCCCAAGATCTACCGGCATGCTGATTGACGACAACGTTCTGGAGGTAATGATAGAACGCGAAATCCGCGGCGCCGATGAGAGCTTCAAAGGCTCGCATATCGTTGTTGCCGTGTTTGACGGCATTGTGTTGTTACTCGGGCAGGTGGCAACCAATCAACTGAGAGAGCAGGCAACAACCGCAACTGAGAACATGTACAAAGTGGATCCAGCGAAGGTTCATAATCACCTTACTGTTAGCGGTCCAATCTCTATGCTCGCCCGCACCAACGACGGTTGGCTCACCACCAAAGTCAAAACTAGACTGTTGGCTTCTGATCAAGTCAAAGGTTTACGCATCAAAGTGATATCGGAAAACGGCATCGTGTATCTGATGGGAGCGGTTACCCAAGAACAGGCTGATGCGGCGGTTGCCGTTGCACAAAGAGCTTTTGGCGTGCAAAAAATCGTCAAAGTTTTCACGTACACCGACCTTCAGTCGTAGCGTTCTTAAACGAGTCTAAGCGTCGGTCCTGAACTGTCTTTTGACCCTTCAGCATCTTCTTTTATAGCCGTCGTGGACGTGCTGGCCTCTGCCGTGGTTGCACTGGCGGTTTCGAATTCTTCGTCTTCGAACGCCAAACCTTGACCGCTGTCCCGGCAATAAATTGCACGAATGCTCTCAATAGGTAGGACAATCTCAAAATTGCGCCCAGAAAACCGACCGCTACACATGACGTATTCGTTACCTAACGATAAATCTCTGACCGCAGTTGGGGAAATATTCAGCACAATCTGTCCATCTTGGACATATTCTGTTGGCACCACTACACCAGAAATTTCCGCATCTACCAAGATGTTTGGCACTTCTTCGCTGTCTAGGATCCACTCGTACAGTGCCCTCAACAGGTAAGGGCGGCGGGGTTTCACTCCTGCATCTCCATCTCAGTCTCAGTCAGGCTTTGTCGGAACCCATCGCGTTCGAAAATTGAGTGCATATATTTGAATAAGGGCCGCGTAGACTTCTCGGGTAAGGTTATTCCCACTAACTTAAGTCTCCACAAAATCGGCGCTACACAGCAGTCCACTAACGAAAACTCTTCGTTCATAAAGAAAGGTTTTTCCGCGAATATCGGCGCGATCGCGATAATGCTTTCGCGCAGCTCTTTGCGCGCCTTCGTTAACGTCGTTTCACGCCCTTTGCCGAGCATCAAAATATCGAGCTTACTGCTCCACTCTTTTTCTACCCGGGTGATCCACAAGCGCGAGAGCGCGCGTTGCACTGGATAAACGGGTAACAGCGGCGGATGGGGAAAACGCTCATCGAGATATTCCATGATGACGTTCGACTCATACAGCACCAAGTCGCGGTCAGCGAGTGTTGGCAGCGTGTTGTAAGGGTTTACTTCTGCCAGATCTTCGGGAATTTTACCGCCCACTACGTCTACAACGTCTACAGTAACGCCCTTTTCGGCGAGAACCATGCGCACACGGTGTGAGTAATGGTCGCGGGGGTCAGAAAACAAAGTCATAGACGATCTCTTGGTTACGGCGCTCATGTTTTAGCCTTGATGGGGTGAGTGTTCCTATCTTGCGATCTAGTGAACGTCTTTCCAATATTCTCGATTAAGCAGATAGGTAAACGACCCTAAAATGACTAAAAACAACAATACGTAGATCCCTAAACGCTGACGCTCCAGACGGCTCGGTTCGCCGACATAGTAGAGGAAGTTGGTGAGATCGTAGATCGCCTGATCGAACTCCTGTACCGAAAGCGTACCCGACCCTGGCTCAACGACCAACTGTTCAGATTCGGTGTCGAATCGCTGAACGCCCTGCAAGTGCATTAAAACGTTGGGCATACCAACGTTTGGGTACACCTTGTTATTGGCGCCAAGCGGACGTTCGTCGTCCACGTAAAAAGTCTTTAAGTAATTATAAATCCACTCTGGTGACCGTAATCGCGCCTCAAGAGTCAAGTCTGGCGGCGCTGCGCCGAACCAAGCCATGGCCTGCACGGGGTCCATTGAAGTGGTCATCAACTCACCAATTTTTTGCCCGGTAAAGACTACTTTTTCTAACGCTAATTCTCGAGGAATGCCAAGATCGTCAGCTGTTCGACCGTAACGCTGGTACTGCAACCCGTGACAGCCTAAGCAGTAGTTTGCATAAAGTTGCAGACCATTTTGCAGGCTTGGCAGATTGGTTAAATCCGGCTCAAACTCTTGCATTGGCCAGTCATTGGTTGCGGCAGACCAACTTAGCGGCGCTAGCACCAACAGCACTAGCGTCGCAGCAGCCCTTAAGAATTTGCGCAGTTTTTTCATTCGGTAACCCTTTCTGGTTCTGGCAAGGTCTTTTCGACACGCGTATACCAAGGCATCAACACAAAGTAGGCGAAATACAACATGGTGCAGAATTGCGCCAGAATTGTGTATTCCTTAGTTGGAGGCAAGACCCCCAAAACACCCAAGATCAGGAAGCTAACCACAAATATCCGTAGCGCCCAACGCGATAGATTGCCTTTATAGCGCATAGACTTAACCGGGCTGCGGTCTAGCCAGGGCAAGATAGCCGGAATAATTACCGCGGCGGCCATCACCACCATGCCCCAGAACTTCGCGTCTAGGCCAAACAATGGGAATGTGGCTGCGCGCAGCATTGCGTAGTACGGCGTGTAATACCAAACTGGCGCAATGTGCTCTGGCGTCTTAAGTGGATTTGCTACTTCGAAGTTTGGCTTTTCGATGAAATAGCCACCCATTTCTGGGGCGAAGAACACTACCGCGCAGAAGAGAAACAAGAACACTACTGTGGCATGGATGTCATGCACGGTGTAGTAAGGGTGGAAAGGAATGCCGTCAACAGGCACGCCGTTTTCGTCCTTATTCTTTTTAATCTCTATGCCATCGGGGTTGTTAGAGCCGACGTGGTGCAATGCGACAAAGTGCACAAACACCAAGCCCAGAAGCACAATTGGTAAGGCAACTACGTGTAGCGCGAAGAAACGGTTTAAGGCAACTTCAGACATTAAGAAGTCGCCGCGCACCCATTCCATTAGGTCTGGGCCGACATAGGGGATAGCGCCAACCAGTGACACGATCACCTGGGCGCCCCAATACGACATGTTGCCCCAGGGCAGCAGATACCCAAAGAAGCCTTCTGCCATAAGCGCGATGAAAATGGCCATACCGATCAGCCATAAAAGTTCGCGCGGACCTCGGTAGGAACCATAACGAAGCGCCCGGTACATGTGTAAAAACACTACGATGAAAAATGCCGATGCACCCGTGGAATGCAAGTAGCGAATAAGCCAGCCGAATTCGACATCGCGCATGATGTATTCAACAGATGCAAAAGCTGCATCGCCGCTAGGCACGTAGTTCATGGTCAGCCAAATACCGGTGACCAATTGGTTAACTAGCACGAAGGTGGCCAGCCAACCAAAGTAGTAGAAGAAGTTAAAGTTCTTCGGCGCGTAGTACTTCGACATGTGGTATTCGAAGGTTTCTGTAGCCGGGAACCTCGCATCGAGCCAGCCCATTGCGCCAGCCCAACCGTTCTGTTTCGTATCGCTGTTTGTTTGTTGCATCTGGGTATACCTAACCTTAACCAATGACGACTACGGTATCAGACTCAAATCTATACGGGGGAACCTCCAAGTTGGACGGAGCTGGAACTCCCTTCACAACCCGGCCAGCCATATCGAACTTAGAGCCATGGCAAGGGCAAAAGAATCCGCCCTGGCCAGAGGCTTCGAAATTCTCTGTGACAATATATTTCGGCGAACACCCAAGGTGCGTGCAAATTCCAAGAAAGATCCCGTATTCCGGTCGCTCGGAGCGCCACGCATTGACCGCGAAATCTGGCTGTTGTTCCGTAATCTCTGAATTCGGATCGGCCAGCATGTCGATGTCGGTCTCTAGAGACGCTAGCGTGTCTGCATCGCGATGCACAACAAATACCGGCTTACCACGCCAAGCCACAATAGGGCTGAGCATCTCGCCAGGGCCAAGCTTGGAGATATCGATCTTTACCGGCGCACCCAACGCTTTCGCCTTCTCACTAGGCGACCAGTAACTAATGAAGGGCCAGGCTGCACCTACTGCGCCCGCAGCTGCTACCACAGATGTGGCTTGAATAAGAAAATAACGCCGACTAGAACCGTCGTTGTTTGCGCTGTCCCCCGCGGGGGCATCATGGACTGTGTCACCAGTACTCAAGGCTCTTTGCTCCAATGTTCTGAGAAACCCCCTTCGAAGAACGTGCAATGCCCGCTATCGGCTGCCATTCGCAATGCCTACTTTTTACCCAGCAGGTTTAGTAGTTCGTTGCTTGTCGTTGGCTCTCTACTATTTGAATCGTTGCTCTTTTTTTGTTCGCAACGCAATCAGAATGAGCGTTGCTGTGACCGCTCGCCGGTCAATGATCAATTGCGCTAAGCAGCGCATTGCGACGGAACAGTGACCTCAAACAGGCTGTCGATATCGACCGCTCCGAGCGCGGCGTAGCTTATCACAAAACTACGACAATGAAGTACACACCTCTGCCGGTGCGGGTGATTATCGCTTCGAGAACTGAGGGCGTTTACGCGCTTTGCGCAGTCCGACTTTCTTCCGCTCTACTGCACGGGCATCGCGGGTCAAGAATCCGGCTTGGCGCATAGGGCCGCGCAGATTTTCGTCATATTCTACCAACGCACGCGCGATGCCGTGGCGAATTGCTCCTGCTTGTCCAGTGTTGCCCCCGCCTCGCACGGTAATCTTCAGATCAAGCTTGTCCGCTAGATCCACAACATGCAGTGGTTGACGAACCACCATGCGGGCTGTTTCACGGCCGAAAAACTCATCCAACGGCAGCGCGTTCACCATGATGCGGCCAGTGCCTGATGAAATGAAAACGCGCGCAGCCGCGGTCTTACGCCGACCAGTACCGTAGTTGTAATCCGTCATGTGTTAGAGCTCCAGGACTTGCGGTTGTTGTGCCGCATGAGGGTGATGGTCCCCTGCGTATACTTTGAGTTTCCGGAACATTGCGCGTCCCAGCGGGTTCTTTGGCAGCATGCCCCGAACCGCACTTTCGATCATCCGCTCAGGGTGCTCGGCGCGAACCGTGGCAACGTCAGCACTTTTTATACCACCGGGATAACCGGTGTGACGCCAATAAATCTTACCGTTCTCTTTATTGCCAGTGACGCGAATCTTTTCGGCGTTCACCACCACAATGAAGTCACCAGTGTCCACGTGCGGGGTGAATTCGGGCTTGTGCTTGCCACGCAAACGGCTCGCGATTTCTGTCGCTAACCGACCGAGGGTTTTACCGTCTGCATCGACCACCCACCAGGCGCGCTCCACATCCTGCGCGCGCATGCTTACCGTTTTCATCGTTGACTTGGCCTCTTGCGTCCGAGCCAGATAACCCAGACATTGTTTACAAATTACCCAAAATGGCTCGGGATTGAACGCTAGCTTTCGCTCCTCTCCATAGCCGCCCTACAGCTGCTTTTTTCCGCTACGCCGCGTTGTGCTTTTCTCATCGCCTTGGGCGACGAGGAGCGGCCAAATTTTTGGGACGCGCATAATAGTGGAGCCACTTGCGCTTTACAATACAGTTTTCGCTAAGCTACAGCGGCACCCGCATTGCTTCTTGATAAAGCATGCCATCAGTCTTTCGAGTTACGCAGAGCCACGCCCCCGAAACAAAGACCATGAAGGTTGTAAACCCAAGTGTCACGCGCAGCAAACCCGAAATAACCATTAACTTTTTTGACGGTTGCGAACGGCACCCTTACCGAGGCCTACAACGTGAGTTGCGCAAAGTGTATAGCCACTATCCGGTTTTCTCGAAAACAGCATTCTTTCCGCCTACCTAATAGCCTAGGACGCAGCACTGCTTGAGAAAATCGCTATCGGTGCGTCTGCGATTAAATCTTTTTTTTAATTCTGTTATTCAGAAAATTGTAAACGGTTAAGCACACCAATACTAAAATCGGTGTTACCGCCAAGCGCGACTCAAGAAAAAGAATAGGCACAAAAACGATGATGACAAAGCATATGTTTAGCAATAAGAAGCTATGCAACCAAGTGTAGCCCCGGTCATCATTATTGCTTGCGGGCGCGGTAGAAGGGGGTTCTTTGGATGTTCCTTCCAAACCTTTATTAACGACCGAGTTTGTTAACTTAGCTCTCATTTTTCAACTCTGATGGAAGTGGGTATGACCAAGAACCGCGCATAGCGCAAGCCACCGAGCTTGATACCATACCATCTCGGCGGCACGACACCGCCATAACAAAAGGCTACTAGTGTCGTTCACGTTTCTCTATAGCCGTGCAACACTTTGATTCAAGATTTGGATTACGTCCATGAATCACTTTGTTTGGGCACCGTGGGTATGAGAACCCGCCAAATAATCTGTCGACTGCATCTCTAAAAGTCTACTCTGGGTGCGCTCGAACTCGAATGTTAGTCGCTGACCTTGGTACAGCTCCTGTACCGGAACTGCCGCCGAAAGAACCAACTTGACCCCGCGGTCGTAAAACTCGTCGACCAAACTGATGAAACGTCGAGCCGCGTCCTCTTTTTGCCGATCCAAAATGGGAATGTTGCTGATGAATACTGTGTGATAGAGCGTAGCGAGTTCTATGTAATCGTTCTGGCTCCGCGGCCCCTCGCATAAGTCTGCAAAGGCAAACCAAACCATACCTGCGCTGAGACGTTTCGTTGCAATATCTCGTCCTTCGATACGCAACACGGCGCGCTCTTCTATTGTTGCAGCAGCCAGAGCCGCAAAACTTCGCTGCAAACTTTGTTCTGCCTCTGCATTCAGTGGATGGTGGTAAATTTCCGCCTGCACCAAGGTACGCAACCTGAAATCTTGCCCCGCTTCGATTTCTACGACCTCGCAATACTGGTTCAGCAAATCTATGGCTGGCAAAAACCGGCTACGTTGTAAGCCATTCTCATACAGTCCTTTAGGTTCAACGTTGGATGTGGCGACCAAAACTACGCCGCGATTAAACAGTCCACGCATAAGCTCTGCGAGGATCATCGCATCGCCTATGTCGGATACAAAAAATTCATCAAAGCACAGCACGTCTGCTTCTTTGGCAAACTCGTCAGCCACTTTTAACAGCGGATCTGCAACCCCTGCATGCACTCTCAAGCCGTCATGGACACGACGCATAAACCTATGGAAATGCATTCGCAGCACGCGCCCTTTTGGCAGGCACTCGCAAAATAGATCCATTAGCAGTGTCTTGCCGCGTCCTACCGTGCCCCATATGTACAACCCTTGCACCACCGCATCATTAGCTTTGCCGAACCAGCGCTGCAAAAGTGACGGTTTTGGCGCTTCGAGGAGGCGCACGAAGAGATCGTCGAGTCGGGCAACTACTTGTGCCTGACCCGAGTCAGGAAAAAAGACTGTGGCCTGATCATCGGACTCGCTGAGTAAGCGTTGGTAGCGTTGTAGTGGACTAAGACCGTCTAAATCAGCACCGTTGGTCACTCTGGCCCGCCTTCTAAAGCGCTCTTTGCATCTGCCTTTTCGTTAGCCCCACCACGAAGCTCAGCAGCCTTTGCGTGAGCGAACAAACCCTCAGTTTGCGCCAAGGTGTCGGTAACCTCGGATAGTGCACTCGCACCGCGGGCCGACATGTGCACTACTGACGTACGCTTCTGAAAATCATAAACACCCAAAGGCGACGCAAATCTCGCCGTGCCGAATGTCGGCAATACATGCGAAGGACCGGCCACGTAGTCACCAAAAGTCTCACCGGTATGAGCGCCACAAAAAATTGCGCCCGCGTGCTGTATGCCATCGATCCAGTCTTCAGGCCGTTGTACCGCGAGCTCTAAATGCTCAGGGGCAATCCGATTCGCCAGCGCTAAGGCTTGCTCTTTATCTGCACATTGGATTAGGGCGCCGCGCCGGGTTAAGGCATCTTGAATGATGTCTGCCCGTGCCATTTGCGGCAGCAGCACGTCGATCCTCGCAGCGACTTGCTCGATATAGTCGTGGTTATCACTAATCAGGATGCTTTGCGCGGAGCGGTCGTGCTCGGCCTGAGAGAACAAGTCCATTACCGCCCAATCTACCGGCGTCGTGCCGTCTGCTAAGATCAGCACCTCGCTCGGCCCGGCGATCATATCAATGCCGACTTGACCAAAGACCTGCTTTTTCGCTGTCGCCACATAGGCTCCCCCCGGACCAACGATTTTGTCTACACGCGGAATGCTGGCGGTGCCGTAAGCCAATGCCGCGATGGCTTGAGCGCCACCAATCGTGAACACTTGATCAGCACCGCCAAGATATAACGCGGCCATTACCATATCGCTTCTGACTTCATCGGGCGTTGGTGTCGTAACCACAATGTTTTCTACACCTGCAACTTTGGCAGGGATTAGCGTCATCAAGACACTGGAGGGATAGGCTGCTTGACCACCAGGCACATACACGCCGACGTTTTGCAATGGACTGATGCGCTGACCAAGCCGATTACCCAGTTCATCTTCAAACGACCAAGACGATTCCAATTGCCGACGATGGAAAACTCGTATCCGTTCCGCCGCCGTTTGCAGCGCGTCTTGGTGCTTTGGTTGCAGGCGTTGCCAAGCCTCTAGCAAAGCCTGGGTTGGCAGCTGTAATCCTTGCGCTTCTTTAACGTTGCGGCGATCCAATTCATTCGTCAATTCCAGCACCGCCGCGTCGCCACGTTGCCGAACATCACCTACGATCGCCGCTACCCGCTGGTCCAGCGCGCTATCGGTATGCATATCCCAGTGCAACAGGTGCGTGAGTTGCTGTTCGAACGATTCGTTACTGGTCGATAGCTTTTGCATGGCCATTTTTGTCAAGTCGCCTGGTTTTTTAAGAGTGCTCGGATTAAAGCTCGGCGGCGCTTTTTGCTGCCGCAGGTACAACAGTTAGGCAACGACCTCTGACAATTGTTGAATCAAAGCTTGGACCCGAGTGAATTTTGTTTTCATCGAGGCGCGATTAACGATGAGGCGGGTGCTTATCTCACAGATAAGGTCGCGTTCCTCAAGTCCATTGGCGCGAAGGGTGTTGCCTGTGTCTACGATGTCCACAATACAATCTGCTAGTCCCAACATCGGTGCTATTTCCATCGCCCCAGACAGTTTGATCAATTCTACCTGGCACCTCTGCGCGTGATAATGGCTGCGCGCAATGTTGACGAACTTCGATGCCACCCGCAGCACTCCGGGTGGTGGTGTGAAACCTGCCGGCGCTGCTGTCATCATACGACAGAGGCCGATTTTTAAGTCTAAACGCTCATAAAAGCTCATACCCGAACCGTATTCAAGGATAGTATCTTTGCCAGTAATACCAACATCCGCAACGCCTTGTTCTACATACGTCAGTACATCAGCGGAGCGTGTGACAATGAGCCTGTGATTGCCGCATCGACTGTCGAATATGAGTTTTCGCGACGTCCCAGGATGCTCCACCGGTTCGACACCACAGGCCGCTAATATCGGTAAACACTCTTCTAGTATGCGCCCTTTGTTAAGGGCAATAACCAAACCCATCCGTCGTCATTCCTTTTTTAAGACAGTTGATCCAATAGACGTTTAAGCGCTCAGGATACTCGTCGCACATCGGCGCCAAGCTGCTGCAACTTCTCTTCGATGGTTTCGTAGCCGCGATCGATATGGTAGATGCGATCAATTATCGTCGTACCTTTTGCGGCCAACGCGGCGAGCACTAGGCTAAATGAAGCACGCAAATCCGTTGCCATTACCGGTGCAGCTTTTAGCGTTTCGACGCCATGCACTACCGCCATGGACGGACCGTGCAGTTCAATCTTCGCGCCAAGGCGTTTCAGCTCGTGAACATGCATGAAACGGTTTTCAAAAATAGTCTCACGAATGCTCGAGGTTCCTTCCGCAACAGCGTTAAGCGCCATAAATTGTGCCTGCATGTCTGTAGGAAAGCCCGGGTAAGGTGATGTTTCTATGTCAACCGCTATCGGTCGCTGATCGGCCATATCGAGTTGTATCCAATCGTCACCCGTGTCTATCTGAGCGCCCGATTGTTGCAGTTTTTCAAGGATCAGCCCGAGCGCATTGGGTTGAATGTCTGTCAATCTGATCGAACCTTGTGTAATCGCCGCAGCCACTAAGTAAGTACCGGCTTCAATGCGGTCCGGCATAACCCGAAATTGCCCACCGCCTAATTTGGATGCACCGGTAATGACGATCTCGGAAGTGCCATGGCCGCTGATCTGAACACCCAAAGTCTGTAAGAAGTTTCCCAAATCCACAATCTCTGGCTCGCAGGCGGCGTTGTGTAGTCGTGTTTGCCCTTGCGCCAAACAAGCCGCCATCATGAGATTTTCGGTGCCGCCTACAGTGACGAGATCCATATAAATATCCGCACCGCGCAGTCCTGCTGGGGCTTGCGCAATCACGTAACCATCAACCACTTCGATTTCTGCACCCATTGCTTGCAGACCTTTGAGGTGCTGGTCGACCGGCCTTGACCCGATGGCGCAACCACCCGGCAACGATACCTCTGCATAGCCGTGCCGTGCTACAAGCGGGCCAAGCACCAAAAACGATGCGCGCATTGTTTTGACCAGATCGTACGGCGCCTTTAGGTTATGAAGGTCAGCGGCAGTGACTTGAACATTCATGCGTTCGTCGACCACAACATCTGCACCCAAACAAACCAGCAACTCGACCATGGTAGTGACGTCTTGCAGGTGCGGAGCTTTGCTAATGCGTACTGGCTCGCCAGTCAGCAGCGTCGCAGCAAGAATAGGTAATGCCGCGTTTTTGGCGCCGGAGACTCGCAGCGTGCCTGTGAGTTTTTGCCCACCTTGTATTTGTAGCTTGTCCATTGGCGCGCCAGGCTTCGTCCTAACTAACGTCGCTAAGCGACCGGCACGTCCGTTTTTATCGTCACCGCGTGCAATGCGCCGCTGGAAATCAGATCTTCAATGCACGCATATACCGTCTGCTGTCGTTTAACACGAGTTAAATCCGCAAACACAGCACTCTCAACTTCAATCAACGCGCGGTTGCCGTCCACTTCCACCTTGACCTGTGCATCAGTGATGGTTGTTTGCACCCGACGGATAATTTCCTCTTGCATAGACTTTGCGCCTTGTTGGAATCAGCGTAACTAGGCCAGGCTGTTACGCCCAATAGCACCCAAATTGACCGAGGGCAGACAATACAGCAAACGTCACAGAGTAGCACCAGAGGCCTGTGCCCCCGTCTACGCAGGGGCAAGCTTGGAACTGGCAGCAGATCGGACTAAGCTAACTGCTTGAGTTTCCTGTATCGGCGCTGGCGCCAACAGCTCTTTACGACACACCCAACTAAGGATGGTGCCGGACAATGTGGTTGCAGCTGCTTTTACTGCTGGTGGGCTTTGTTGCTCTTGTATGGAGTGCTGACAAGTTTTTGTCAGGCGCGGCCTCCACTGCGGTCAACTTTGGTATCCCAAAAATCGTCATTGGTCTGACTATCGTAGCCCTGGGTACTTCTGCACCCGAGATCATAGTCGCAACCTTTGCCGCCCTGGATGGCAATCACCTACTTGCAGTCGGCAACGCGCTGGGTTCCAACATTGCCAACATAGGGCTTGTGTTGGGCATTACCGCGATCATTACTCCGCTCGCCTTCTCGCGTAATGTGCGTCGTAAGGAATTGCCTTGGTTAATTGGCGCAACGGTATTGACGCTTGCGTTGTTATTTGACCGAGATCTATCCCTCGGTGATGGTCTGATCCTTTTGTTCGGCCTTGGCATCATCATGTGGCAATTGTTTCTCAGTGCCAAAGATCCAGACGCAGAGAACAATGCTTTGCAGGACGAACTCGACGAAATTCCAGAACTTAACATTGGCAAGAGCGTCGGCTGGTTTGTTGTAGGTTTGGCGGTGCTGTTGCTATCAGCGCAAATTCTTGTCTACTCGGCGACCAATATTGCCGCTATGTTCGGCGTCAGCGATCTCATCATTGGACTGACGATCATTGCCATCGGCACGAGCTTGCCTGAACTCGCTGCTACCGTCGGCTCAGCACTTAAAGGTCACCCAGAAATCGCGATCGGCAATGTTGTGGGATCTAACATCTTAAATATTCTAGCGGTGCTGGCTGTGCCTGCTTTACTCGGCGGTGTGCAAATTGATTACGTAGCGTTGTGGCGTGACGCGGGCATGATGACCGCGCTGACTATGATGTTGGCACTCTTTGCATACGGCATTAACTCGCGTGCTGTTATCACGCGCTTTGAAGGCGGTGTCATGCTGGCAGCATGGATCGGCTACAACCTGCTTCTGATTCAGCAAAGCTAGTATGCAAGCTACGCTTGAATCTCTCGCCGCCCGAATAGCCGGTGTTATTCTCGACGTCGACGGTGTGCTCACTAATGGACAAATCGTCTACAGCGATGGCGGCGAGGAACTGAAGTTTTTCCACGTTCAAGATGGCGCCAGCATCAAGCTGCTCATCGCTAGCGGCATCGAAGTAGCGATCATAAGTGGCCGCGATTCGCCGGCGGTAAGTCGTCGCGCCGCAGAACTTGGTATTCAACACGTTCTACAAGGTGTGTCGAGTAAAAGCCAAGCGTTGGACTCGCTCTTCAGCAGAGGCTTTATTGATCACGACCTTTGCGCGATTGGCGACGACCTTGCAGATCTACAACTGTTTTCTCGAACCGAAGTCATTCTCAAGGCAACCGTTGCCAACGCGCATCCTGCCGTGATTGCCGCAGCCGATTTTGTCACCCTGCGCCAAGGTGGCGAGGGCGCAACTGTAGAATTGGTGCAGCTTATTTTACAAAGTCAAAATCGCTGGAGTTTCAACTCATGATTGCTAGCGCCTTGCGATTTCTCGGCGTAAAAAGCCTGATTTCCGGCGTGCTGGTTTTGTTGGGTATAGCGCTGCTGCTCGTCAACACCGGTAACACGCCAAAACGAACAACAGTGGAGACTTTGCTCAGCTCTGGGACGAACGCGCGCGTCGTCGCAACAGGCGCAACCATGCAAGTGACAGAGTACAGTGACAACGGCACGCCGGTTTATGCACTGCAAGTCCAAAACTGGACCCAGCACCAAGCGGACAAGGATCACTACGTCGATTTTCGTGCGCCCATAGTGGAACTGTTTGGACCAGATGCATTACGGTCGTGGCGGGTATCTGCGCAGCGCGGCCGGATTGCGCAAAACGATAGCGAACCAAACCTGGAGCTAATGGATAACGTACAGCTTAGGCAAGCTGCGGGCACCGCCAACAGCCTACGCTTGCGCAGCGATCGTCTCACAGTAAACGCTGCAGATAACACGGTTACCGCCCGCGGCCATGTGGTACTGGATAGCCAACCTATGCAGACCACGGCTACACAGTTAATTGTGCACTCAAACAAAATACTTGAATTTAGCGGCACTGAAGACCAGCGAGTGGTTAGCGAAATCCGTCTAGGCGCTAAACGCCTGGAAAATCCTGTTTTTAACGCTGCAGATCGCGGTGAAGATGCGTAACGGGCATTTATTGTTACTCGCGGCTAGTTGTTTGGCTTTGATAAATGACGCGACCGCAGCGCCGTCGGACAGCATCAAAATAGAGGGCGACAGCGCGATTTTCGATCAAGACGCCAACACCATTACTTATTCTGGCTCCGTGCGCGCCACGCTCGGCGACCTGAGCATTAGCGGCAACACTCTCGTGGTTACATTGATCAATGACCAAGCCGATAAAATACAAACAACGGGTTCCCCAGCGCGCTTGTTAAAGCAAACGACTGCAACCGCAAAGAGCGCACAAGACTCGTTAGTTGCCAGTGCGACCAGCATCATGTTCATGCCAAGCTCACAACAGCTAGAGCTGAAGGGCAACGCGACACTGCAACAGGCAGGCAGCACCATCAAGAGCGAGCAGATACTGTATGACGTCGATGCGCGCCAAGTCCGCGCCGACGGCAAGCAAGACAGAGTGCGCATGGAGTTTGATGTTGTGAACACACCTATTACTAAAGAGCCATGACCTCTTCATCTCTGCAAGGACTGCACTTACAAAAACGCTATCGCGATAAAGTTGCCGTAGACGATGTCAGTCTGCATGTCGAACGCGGTGAGGTCATCGGCTTGTTGGGGCCGAACGGCGCAGGTAAAACAACCAGCTTTTACCTCTTGGTGGGCTTGCTAAAGTGCGATGCTGGCCAAGTTCTGTTAAACGGTGAGGATCTTACTCATGTCCCAATGCACCAGCGCGCAATCGCAGGGCTTGGTTATCTGCCTCAAGAGGCGAGCGTTTTTCGCAGCCTCACAACCCGGGACAACCTAAAAGCAGTGCTTGAGCTGCAATCCGGTTTAGACAAGTCTCAGCAACGACAACGGCTACAACAACTGCTGGACGAATTTAATCTTAATCACATCGCGGATAACCTAGGGCAAAGCCTCAGTGGCGGCGAGCGCCGACGATTGGAAATTGCACGAGCGCTGGCCAGTGAACCCGAATTCATGTTGCTGGACGAACCATTCGCTGGCGTAGACCCTATTTCGGTGGCCGACATCAAGAGCGGTATTCTCGATTTGAAAAACAGAGGACTTGGCGTTCTGATTACTGATCACAACGTCAAAGACACTTTGGATATCTGCGACCGGGCCTACATTGTTCACCAGGGCCACCTTATTGCCGCTGGCCAACCGCACACCATTCTTGAGGACGCCACCGTTCGGCAGGTGTACTTAGGCGACAATTTCGCACTTTAGTGAACAAGGCTTTGTGCGCAGCAAACCGTTACCAGGCTAAAATAGCCAGACTCATGAATTTATTTTTCGGCGGTAGATGAAACAAACGCTCTCAATGAAGCTTGGTCAGCAGCTGAAAATGACGCCTCAGCTGCAGCAGGCTATTCGATTGCTGCAACTTTCATCTATGGAACTGAGTCAAGAAATACAGATGGCTCTGGACAGTAACCCGATGCTAGAAGCCGAGGATGAATTCTCCCAGGACGATCTAGACTCAGACTTTGCAGATGCTGACTACGAGCTAGGTTCCGACGAGGGCATGGAGGTTCAAGAGGACTTCACGGAGGACACCGAGGCTGAGGTCAGCGAGCAGTTTCAAGAGCCATTGTCTGAAGCCATGCCCAGTGACTCCAATTGGGACGACATCTACCCACAGTCAGGCAGTGGTAGCACCCCATCTGACAGCGACTTCGATCCAAACGCGAACAACAGTGCCGTGGAGGGACTCACAGAGCATCTACTATGGCAGCTTAATTTGACCCCAATGGCAGCTTCAGACAAGGCCATCGCTTCGATCATCATCGACAGCATTGACGACAACGGAATGCTCAGCACCTCGGTCGAAGAAATCTGCGAAAGTCTTGCTGATCCGAATCTCGCTGCTGAGGAACAACCAACCGAGGAAGATGTTGAACTGGTGCTGCAAAAGATCCATCAGTTCGATCCCATTGGCGTGGGTGCGCGAGACGTACGCGAGTGCCTACTGTTACAGCTAGCCCAACTTGAACCAAACACACCATGGCTGCCTGAGGCGACAGATCTGGTGACCAATCATTTAGATCTGCTAGGACAAAAAGACTTCGCTGCTCTTGTGCGGCAAACCCACTTGCCAGAAACTGATTTGAGCCAGGTGGTTGCCCTGATTCGTACCTTACAGCCTAGACCTGGTGAGACAATCTCCGAGACACAATCCGATTTCGTAATGCCCGATGTGGTGGTTCGAAAAAACAATGGCCGTTGGCAAGTCGAGCTCAACCCGGCGACGCTACCCAAAGTTCGCGTCAACAGTGTTTATGCAGGCTGGGTGAACAAAGCCACTGAGTCCGCCGATCGGGACTTTATGCGCAACAACTTGCAAGAGGCTCGATGGTTTTTGAAAAGCTTGCAAACACGCCATGACACGCTACAAAAGGTGGCAACGCAAATTGTCGAAGTTCAACAAGACTTCTTTGAGCATGGTCCAGAGGCTATGAAACCGCTCATTCTTGCTGACATTGCCCAACAAGTTGATCTGCATGAGTCGACTATTTCTCGGGTCACTAACCGCAAGTACTTGGTCTCGCCACGGGGCCTGTTCGAGCTGAAATATTTTTTTTCCTCTCACGTGGGCACCCAAAGCGGCGGCGAAGTCTCCAGTACCGCCATACGCGCGCTGATTCAAAAGCTCACCGCCGATGAAAATCCACGCAAACCATTAAGCGACAACAAAATCGCAGCGTTGTTAAAAGAGCAAAATATAAATGTGGCGAGACGCACCGTCGCAAAGTATCGAGAGTCGTTATCGATACCACCATCTAACGAGCGTAAACAGTTAGTTTGATCACGCACAATTTGCCATAATAACCAACCAATGACGCGCTATCGGAGGCAAGTATGCTAATCAACGTCACCGGCCATCAGATTGATCTAACCACCTCGCTCCAAGATTACGTCCACGAGAAACTGCAACGCCTCGAGAGACATTACGCGCAGATCACCCAAGTTCACGTGGTTTTGAACATCGAGAAACTTATGCACCAAGCCGAAGCGACTGTTCATGTTGCGGGTTCTGAACTCTTTGCCAACGCCGAGGCGAGCGATATGTACGCAGCAATTGATCAATTGTCTGCGAAATTAGATCGGCAGATCATCAAGCACAAAGAGAAAGTTGTAGACCATCATCACGGGACGCAAGAACGTAAACACGCTCACGACAAAATAGACAGGTTCTAGCAACATCCATGGAAATATCCTCACTGCTTAATCCCGCCAATGTGTTTTGCAGAGTTGACAGCGCGAGTCGCAAGCGCACATTGCAGTTTGCCGCCCAGTGTATCGCTGAGAACGACCCCGACCAAGACGGATTGTTGGCAGACGAAGTATTCGATGGCCTTATAGAACGGGAACGGCTCGGTTCGACGGGTCTGGGGTTTGGTGTCGCGATCCCACATTGCCGCATGACCTGTCAATCAATACACGCTGCTTTTGTATCACTGGTGGCACCGATTGATTATGAAACAACCGACGATGAGGGTGTCGATCTTTTGTTCATTTTGGTAGTGCCGAAAAACGAATCTCGCACCCACCTCGACATCTTGGCTGGGCTGGCTACTATTTTTAACTCGATAGAAAATCGCGCAGAACTGCGCGGTTGCAAAGACGCAGCGACCCTGCTGGAAACTTTCCAACGCCTAGACCAAGTTGTCGCCGACGCTAAACGCGCATGAAGCTGTTCATCATCAGTGGCCGCTCAGGTTCTGGAAAATCGACAATCCTGCAAGCCTTAGAGGACTACGGCTATCAGTGTATCGATAATCTTCCAGTGAATTTGTTGCACAGCTTGGTAGAGGAAAATCTGCGCCAAGAACCGCAAGGCGGCCTGCAATTGGCAGTTTGTATCGATGCACGCAGCCAATCACTCCAAAGCTTCCCAGAGATACTCCAAAGCCTTCCACTGGCAAGGTCTGAGCGCCGAGTCGTTTACTTGGACGCTGTAAGCCCAACATTGGTGAAACGCTTCAGCGAGACCAGGCGACGACATCCCCTTACCTCGGACAAAGTCGATCTGCGTCAGGCAATAGACGTAGAAGCTCAGGTATTGGCCACTATTGCCGACCTTGCGGACTTGACCATTGACACCACCCAGCTAAGCAGCCAACAACTGATCGCTCAGTTCGTCGATCGCGTGCTTGATCACGATTCGTCCAACATCAATCTGCTGCTACGATCATTTGGCTTTAAGTATGGGGTTCCGGTCGATGCTGACTTTGTATTCGACTTACGCTGTTTACCCAATCCACATTGGGAGCCCGAATTACGCAATCTGTCAGGTCTCGACCAACCCGTGAGGGACTACTTGCACGCGCAATCTATGGTGAATGAAATGTTTAATGACATTTCTGGGATACTCAATCGATGGGTTCCCCGATTCGAGGACAACGCCAGGGTCTACATGACGGTTGCGATTGGTTGCACCGGCGGACAACACCGCAGCGTCTACATGGCCCAGCGGCTTGCGAAACACTTAAGCGATCGGTACGACAATGTTCTGGTTAGGCACCGCGAGTTGAATCGACGCTAAATTACCCAGAAAGCACCTGACCTCATCCTCGGATGTCGCTAGTATCGCCATCCACAACTGATCGCGATCTGCTGTATGCGCCAAATACGCCTCACGCTCATCAACCCGCTTGGTCTGCACGCCCGCGCCGCCGCGAAGTTCGTGGACGCGGCCAAAGCTTTCAGCGCCCAAATAACCATACAGATCGGCGACAGATCTGCTAACGGCAAAAGCATTATGGATTTATTGATGCTTGGTGCGCCAGTGGGCTCAGAAGTTTTGCTATCGGTAGAAGGCGACGATGACGCCGACGAGACACAAGCCGCCAATACTCTGAGTGACTTGGTGAAGGCTGGTTTTTACGAGTCGGACGGCTAGATTGTGGCTGGCGCTGTAAACATAGAAGAACTGATCGAAGATATTCCTCTCGAAGACACGGTAGAGAGTAAGTTCTTACTGACGTCTCTGCGCCCCAGCGAAATCGCGCAAGTCCTCGAAGGCAGCCGGCCAACAACTCGCCGCGTCATTTGGCAACTGCTTGAGGAAGAGGATCGCAGTCGAGTGCTCCAACACTTGGGCGACGACGTACGCTCCGACTTCTTAGAAGCCATGGATACCGCGCAACTGGTGGCTGCCGCAGATGAACTCGATACCGATGACTTTGCAGACATTTTGCAGCAGCTACCAAAAACCATAAGCGAACAAGTATTGGCGAGCCTAGACGCGAGCGACCGAGCACGAGTCGAAGCCGTACTGTCGTTCCCAGAGGACAGCGCCGGCGGCTTGATGAACACCGATGCCATTACCGTACGCCCGCGCCACACCCTTGAGCTAGTGTTGCGGTATCTGCGCTTGCGCAAGGAGTTGCCACCCAGCACCGATGCACTGATTGTTGTGAACAGTGATGATCACTATCTGGGTATGCTGCCGCTTGCCAAAGTTCTGACATCAGATCCATCGGTTACGGTGCGTGAAATAATGGACAGTGACGCTCCGGCACTGCTTGTCGAGCAGCCGGATACTGAAGTCGCTCGAGCGTTCTCCGAGCTTGACCTGATCAGCGCAGCCGTCGTGGATGAAAGCGGGCATTTACTTGGCAGAATCACCATTGACGATGTGGTCGACGTCATTATTGAAGATGCAGAGGAGGCAGTGCTTGGCCCTGCCGGGCTAGATGTGGACGAAGACACCTTTGCTCCAGTACATCGAGCAGTGCGCCGACGCGCGATCTGGCTCGGCATCAACTTACTTACCGCGTTCGCCGCTGCAGCAGTCATAAATGTCTTTGAAGAGACCATCGTCAAAGTGGTGGCACTGGCGGTGCTGATGCCCATTGTAGCGAGCATGGGTGGTATCGCTGGGACTCAGACCCTGACCCTGGTAATTCGCGGCCAAGCACTGGGGCAATTGAATCGACGCAATATCTTTTGGATGTTGAGCAGAGAATTTTTTATCGCAGCGCTAAACGGCCTGTTGTGGGCAACTCTGGTTGCTGTGGCAGCGGCTACTTTATTTGACGCCCCGATCCTTGGATGGGTGATCGCAGCCGCAATGATAATCACCATTTTGGTCGCCGCGGTGGCGGGCAGCCTGTTACCG
>MDTB01102268.1_pt1 | contig 34047 bp, 27 predicted proteins | sample 811161 | NCBI WGS metagenome assembly MDTB01 (sample SAMN05326650, study PRJNA326480) | marine metagenome | isolation source: seawater | place: Mediterranean Sea | collected 2009 | reverse complement strand
GCCGGGGAAGAACCCGATTGCCACCGTGATCGCGCCAGCGACCGACAGCGCCAGTGCCTGCGAGAGGGTTAGATCAACGCCGATCACCGCCGCAGCGAGGGTGAAGCGGAGCCCACTCACCGCAAGCCAGCCGGTCTCGACGAGGAGGATGGCGAGCACGAGGGTCGGCCGTCCGTCGCTGGCACCGGCTGCGCGAAAGAAAACGCCAGCCCCCATGAGCGCAACTACACCGCCGACGAGCGCGATCAGGCCGATTGCCGTGGCGCCTTCGACGACTAGCGCCGAGCCCCCGACCATTCCGGTAATGCCGAGCCAGGCCATGCCCGGCACGGCGCTTGCCGCGACCGCACCGCTGTAGCCGGCCCCACCATCGGCGAGCGTCTTCACCGTGACGAAGAGCGAGCCCGGGAGTGGGAACAGGTTGCCGGCGGAGGACAGCACCGCAGTCTCCATGGCAAGGCGCAGGCCGGGCCGCTGGCCCGCGATTCGCGCGGCGACGACGAACTCAGCCGCCTTCAGCAGCAGGCTCGCCGGCGCAGCAACTAGGGCGAGGGCCGCGAGTGGCTCCCACGAGAGGTTGTCGATGGTGAGCTCAGCCCGATTCCAGGCCCAGATTATCGCAACGGTGAGGGCGACCGTGGCGATGACGAGAAGCGGGAGCCGGTAGCGCTCCGGAAAGGGCTGAGCCCGACGTTCGAGCAGTGCCTGCGTCTTCTGGAGCATCGTGACGACGGTAGTGGGGTGGTTGTGCGGCGAAGCTGACTCCAGCCGAGGATCAGCCGACGCGCATCTTCGTCGGTAGCTCGGTGCCCTCGGCGAACGCTTCCGGGATGCCGGCGAGCCGGTAGACGAAGGTCGCTGTTTGGCCTCGTGTGACCGCATCGGTGGGGGAGAAGGTCGCAGCACTAGTGCCAGTGGTGATGCCGAACTCGACCATCCAGGCGACGGCGTCGGTGTAGAACTGGTCGGACGGAACATCCTCGAACTGCTCGGACGGCTCGACTGCCGGCTCGCCGGCAAGGCGGTAGAGGAAGGTTGCCAATTGGCCTCGGGTGACTGGTGCAAACGGGGAGAAGGTGCTCGGGGAGGTGCCCGTAGTGATGCCGTTCTCTTTCATCCAGGAGATGGGGACGTCGTACCACGTGCCCTCGGGTACGTCCTCAAAGCCGTTTGGCTCAACCGGCTCGGGTTCGCCAGCAAAGCGGTGAACGAACGCGGCGAACTGGGATCGGGTGACCTGGAGGCTCGGGCCGAATTCGTTTGGCCCGACGCCTTGGGTGATGCTTTCATCGGCCATCCACAGGACTGGGTCGAAGAAGTAGTCGTCGGGTGCGATATCGACGAATCTGGCGACGCGGAAGTTGCTCGAGCTGGGGCAGTTGGAAGTGAGGCCACCCCCGCCGTAGTCGTCTTGGCAGCCGCGCTGGATGGCGGCCTGGAAGCGGAGCCCGAACGGTGGACCATCGAGGTTCGTGCCACCGTCGCCGAAGAATCCCCTGACCTCGAGCGTCCGGTTGGTTCCGACGATGGTGACGAGTGCGTTGGTGATCCGCCCCGACGGCGGCAGATCATCGACCGTGATCTTCACGACGGTGCCAACATCGAGGTCGGCCGAGCTGTACTCGGCGAGCCAGCGCGAGAGCTCCTCAACGGTGAACTCAAACTGCCGGAAGGCGAACGGATTTTGGGGGTCGCCGTTTTCGTCGGGGGCGGCGTCGAAGGGATCAGGCTTCGACACGTGCCACGGTTCAGCTGTCCCAAACGCTGAGGAGTTCTCGGTCGATTCGGTGTAGCCACCATTGCTCGAGGAATAGAAGGTCTGGATGATCTGGTCGTCGGCGGTGACGACGAGGTTCGACGAGCTGTCAGCGGCGGCAATACGGCCCTCGGACTTCGCATCGAACCCGGCGTAGACCTGATCCTGCACGCTGTTGTACACATCGAAGTCAGAGGTCTCGCGATCGATCGCCCGGTGCACGGCGTAGCTGCGACCGGCGATCGCCTGAGCCCGTAGTGCCTCCGGGTGCCAGCTCGAGGGCATCTCGGCCAGGCCGTGGAGGTAGTCGTCGATGGGGAGGACGAGCACGACGAACGCGCCGTCGATGTTGTCGACATCGCGACTTACGAAGTGCAGCGCGCCGACGTCATGGGTGCCGTATTCAAAGACCGGCTTGCCACCGGAGGAGCCGATGATCTCGCCGATGCCGACGACACTGCCTTCGGACCAGGTGACGACGGGTGTGTCATCGACGCAGCCGTAGCAACTGTCGCTTCCACCATCGAGTTCCTGCACCCATTTCCAGGTGTCAAGGCTTCCGTCGGCGCTGTCGCCAACCTGCATTCCCTGCCGCAGGTACACCGTGTTCGATGCCGTGGTCTCGGTCGGTGGGTTCTTCTGGTCGATGTCTACGGTGAGGGTGCCCGGTGCGCCACGGGTCTCGTCGATGGTGATTCGGATCTCGTCGGGGCGGTCTTGGCCGAGATTGACCCGGATCCCTTCGCCTACGTACTCAGCGATCGTGTCGCTGCGGTCTTCGACGGTGGTGCCCTCGAAGTAGAACCCGAGGATGTCCTCGGCGACGACGCCAGACTCGGCGCGGCCAAGGGCGCCGTGTTGGCTCATGCCAACGCCGTGGCCCCAGCCACCGCCTTCGAACAAGATCGTGGTCTCGTCTTCCTGTGCCGCCACCTGAGCCGGGGAGGCCACGACGACGCTCAAAAGAAGACTTAAAACCAGAAGTCGATGGAGTCGTTCCCGAAACATTTCAGCGTTCCCACCGGTGGTCCGCACCTCTCTTTCGTAATCTAGTCGACACATTTGCGGATGAGGTGGCGGCGGGTCGTCCGGCAGGGTTCGGCGTTGACGGCGGTGAACTTCTCGCCCGACGGTCTCATCGGCTCAACCGTCAATCCCGTCGTCGGGGCGGGAGCGGGAGGCCAGCCACGCAGCGGACTCAGACATGGATCCGCTCGACGGCGATCGGCTCAGGCGGCGCGGCGTCGTTGTCGTAGCGTTTCGCAATGCATACAAGAGGTCCGTGCGTGGCGTCACTCACCACCACGGCGCCCGCCGGGGCAGCTACCGTTTTACACGTGACGGTCCGACCCCGTGTTCTGGTGTGCGGCTGGTCGGGAGCCGGGAATGTCGGCGACGAACTCCTCACGGAGGTTCTGGCGGCCCGCTTGCGCTCAGCCGGTCTTGATCCCGTCATTCGCTCGGTGTCGCCCAGCGCCACGGTGACTGCCCACGGCGGGGTTGCCGTCGCACATCGAGGGTTTGCATCGATGCGGGCAGCGTTCAGCGTCGACGCTGTCGTGCTGGGCCCGGGCGGCATCGTCCAGGATCACTCCAGCGTGTGGTCGTTGCCAGCTCACCTCGCGCCGGTGCTGATCGCTCGACTCCGTCGCCAGCCCGTTGCCGGTCTCGGCCTCGGAGCCGATCCTCTTCGCCGCTCCCTATCGAGGTGGCTGTTGCGTCTCGCTCTGGTCGGTGCGCCGGTCGTCGTTCGGGACGAGATGTCCGCAGCCGTCATGCGAGACGTCGGGCTCAACCCTAAGGTTGATCTCGACCTCGCATGGGAACTCGACCATCCCGAATCCGGGGCGGGCGAGGGTCTCACGGTCGCGCTCGGTCCCGTCGCCGGCGCGGGTCTGTGGCGTCCAGGTCGCCGCCGTCTCGTTTCCAACGACACTGTGTCGGTGGTCGCTGCGCTCGAGCGGCTCCGAGACGCTGTGGGTGGACCAGTTCGTCTTGTCGCCTTCCGCGGTGCTCGAGACGATCGGTTCGCTCGGTCGATCGCTGCAGCGCTTCCCAACGCTGAGCTTGTCGACGCTGGCGCGGCTGTGGATGCGGTGCGCGACGCGGCCGTTGTTATTACCTCGCGATACCACGCTGCGCTTCTTGCGGTCGCAGCTGGGGTGCCGGTGCTTGCTGACGTCCGCCAGGCGAAGCTCGCCTCGTTCGCGGCGACCGACGGCTTGGAGTCGCACGTCACCGGGTTCGACTCGTGGGATGAGGTCGGCGCTGCGCTGCCCTCACCTACTGGCGCCGCGCGGCCATCGTCCAGCGGGGCGAGCGATACCGCTATCAGACGCCTCGTCAGCGCCTGCTGTCCGAAGGAGGCCTGAGGGTGCGGCTACTCTGATTCCAACCCCGCTGGCCCCCATCATGCGCACCTACCCCGTTCCGCTCCCCCCCGCCGAGGACTCTCCCTCGGGCGGCCTCATGCTTCGGCTTCGGGCGCGTGGGTTCAGGTTCCTTTACGTGATCGACAGCGTTTCCCTCTTTGTGATGATGCAGCTGATCATGGTGGCTCGCTTTGGGTTCGAATGGCCGACGTATCCGTTCTCGCACTACCTTGTCGGATTTTTGCTTGCGACCGCAATCCATCTCGGCGTCTACTACTTCGGGGGCATGTTCGAGTACGAGCAGCGGCTTGGGCGCCCGCCGTGGTTACCAAAGGCCGCCCTCCTTACCGGTGTTGCGATCCTGTTCAGCACCGCTATTGCCCTGGGTACCGGTCGCTACCTCGTGCCCCGAGGCAACCTGCTGATGTTCGTCATAGCGGCGCCGGTACTCATCGCCTTCAACCGGTGGTATGCCCGTGGGATCCGCAGCCGTCGCTTCGGCGCACCCCGCGTTCTCCTAGTCGGTCCACCCGAGGAAGTTCAGTCGGTCCAGCACCACATGAGAGAGTCGGGCTCGGACGCCTCTGTCGTCGGCACCGCATCCACAACGAGCGATCTGCTTGCAGCGGTCGAGACTACTGATGCGACTGACGTGTTGCTGTTGGGTGGCGACCGGCTTGAGCAGATCTACCCCGCCCCGCTCGACCAACTCGAGCGGCGGCTGATTGGCGTGTACCACCGGGTGCAACCTGCTGACACCCTGCTTGGCCTTCAGCGCAGTCGCCAAATCGCCGGGATCCCGTTTGTGGCGCTCCGAACGCACGCCCTTCCGCGTTACCGGCTCCGGCTGAAGCGTCTCCTTGACCTCACACTTTTGCTCGTTGCCCTCCCCATGATCGCGCTCGTTGTCGGTCTCGCAGCTCTCTACGTGTTCTCCCGGGCGGGGCGCAACATCATCTACCGGCAGGAGCGGGTTGGCCACGGTGGGCAGATCTTCGAAGTCCTCAAGTTCCGAACGATGATCCACGACGCTGAGGCGATGACTGGCGCAACCCTTGCTCTCGAGAACGACCCGCGAGTGCTTCCGGGGATGCGCTGGTTCCGAGCGGCTCGCCTCGACGAGTTGCCGCAGCTTTGGAATGTCGTAAGAGGTGAGATGTCCCTAGTCGGCCCCCGGCCTGAGCGGCCGGCGTTTGTATCGCGGTTTGAAAAACGTCTCCCGGGCTACAGCCGCCGTCACGACGTACCGCCTGGCATCACCGGGCTTGCTCAAATCCGAGGGCAGTACCAGACCGAGCCTGGCTACAAGCTCGGTCACGATCTGCATTACGTCGTCAACTGGTCGCCAGTGCTCGACCTCATGATCATGCTCGAGACCATCGTCGTGATGGCTCGCCGACTGGCCCGGTGACCGCCGACCTCAGCACGCCGCCTCTGTCGCTTTCAGTGGTGATCCCGGCCCGTGACGCGGCCGAGGTGATCGATGGCTGCCTGGCGGCGTTACTGGCCCAGGACGTCGAGCTCGAGTTCGACGTCATCGTTGCCACCGGGCCGTCTAGTGATGACACTGCGGCGCGGGTCGACGCATGGGCTGTGCGTGATCCGAGGGTGCGGCGGATCGATAACCCCTCTGGGCTAACGCCGGCGGCGCTCAACCGGGCGATTGCCGAGTCGAGCGGCGATCTTGTCGTCCGGGTCGACGCCCAGGCCGAGGTCCCCAAGGGATATCTTCAGCGGGTGCTGGACACGGCGGGACGCACGGGTGCGGGCAACGTTGGCGGCATCCAGCAGGCAGTCGGCGCGAGCGGCTGGTCGAAACCGATCGCGGTCGCCATGGAGTCACGGTTCGGAGCTGGTCCGGCAAAGTTTCGCGGCGGCAGCTACGAAGGGCCGACCGACACGGTGTACCTCGGCGCGTTCCGTCGCGCTGCGCTCGACGAGGTCGGGGGCTACGACGAGACCTTCGTTCGCAATCAGGATTATGAACTCAACTGGCGCCTTCGCCGGGCCGGTTACCTCGTTTGGCTCGATCCCGGCCTCGTCGTCGACTACACGCCTCGGGCCTCGCTCGGGGCTCTCTGTAGCCAGTACTTCGAGTACGGCCGCTGGAAACGAGTCGTGGTGTCCCGTCACCCTCAATCGCTTCGAGCCCGCCAGGTCGCCGCTCCCGGACTCGTCGTCGGCCTCGTTGCCTCGCTGGTGCTTGTGATCGTTGGGTCGAGGCTCGGCCTTGTGCTACCGGCCGCCTATGGCTTGGCCGTGATCGGCTTTGCCTTTCGTTCTGGCGGTGCGCCGAAGCTCCAGGTTGCGCTCACGTTCGTGACCATGCACCTCGCCTGGGGTGCTGGTTTTCTCTTCGGCCGCTGATCAATCTCGAGCGGTAAGGGTGTCGCCTTCATCCTGCGACGCGTGTTTGAGGTAGGCGTCGATTACATCATCTGGATCACCAACCTCGACGAGTCGCCCGTGGTCAAGCCAGCCGACGCGATCGCACAGGCTTCGCATCAAGGCGGCGTCGTGGCTCACGAGCACAATCGTGGTGCCGTTCTCGCGCAACCGATGCATGTGATCCATGCATCGGCGCTGGAACTCCTCGTCACCTACAGCGATGACTTCGTCGACGAGCAGGATCTCTGGGTTGACGTTGACGGCGACGGCGAAGCCGAGTCGCACATACATGCCACTTGAGTAGATCTTCACAGGCTCGTCGATGAAGTCACCGATGCCGCTGAACCCGATGATGTCGTCCATCACCTCAGCCATGTGCTTCCGGGTGAGCCCAAGCATGGTGCCGTTCAGGAAAACGTTCTCGCGGCCGGTGAGGTCGGGGTGAAACCCTGAGCCGAGCTCGAGCAGTGCCGACATTCGGCCCTCGGTGGTGATCTCGCCGGTGGTCGGCCGATGGATGTTGGCGATGAGCCGCAGGAGCGTCGACTTGCCGCTGCCGTTGTGGCCGACGAGCCCGAAGAACGAGTCGGGTTCGATGTGTAAGTCGACGTTACGTAGCACCCAGAAGTCGTCGATATCCGTTGTGCGGCCGATGCGAAGGACGGCCTCTTTGAGGCTGCTTGGCCGATCGCGGTCGAGGCGAAATCGCTTCGAGACATCGGAGATCGTGATCTCGCCAGTGGTCATAGCTCTTCGCTGATTTCCATGCTGCGGGACCGGAAGTAGAGCCAACCGACGGTGAAGGTGCCGACCGCCCATGCGGTGGCGACGAGGACCTTGAGCGGGTCGGGGGTTTGGAGGAAGTAGGCGCCATCGCGGGCAATCTCAACGAAGATGGCCGGCGGGTTCCAGGTGACAAGCTGGCGACCGATTTCGGGGACATCGTCGCGCTCGAGCAGACTCGGCGGATACACGACCGGCACGAGGAAGAACCCGACTCCGATCAGCACGCCGGTGAGGTATTGAATGTCGCGGTAGCGGGCGTTGAGTACCGCCACGATGAACCCGACCCCGAGGGCGAACATCATCGTGAGCAAGAGCGCAAACACCAAGAAGAGAGCCGTCCACGAGATGTTGGTGAACAGCGCCATGATCACGAGGAGCACGGCCGCCTCGAGCGCAGTCTGGATGGCGTTGCACGCGGCGCCGCCGAGGAGTGCGGTCTCGGTTGGGAAGTAGATCTTCTTGCGGAGGTCGCTCACATCTTGCAGCCAACCCATGCAACCGGTGACGACCCCGGTGAAGACCGTCCAGGCGATGAGGCCGGTGAACAGGTAGAGGCCGAAGTTTTCCGCCCTGCCGTTATCGGTGATGGGAGGCTGAGCGTTGTAGACCGCGCCGAAGACGAAGCTGTACACCGCAACGGTGGTGAGCGAGTTCGCGAACGACCAGAACCAGCCGAGCAGGCTCCGCTTGTAACGGGCCTTCGACTCGCGCTCTGCGAAGTGGATGATGAGGTTGGCGCTTTTTCGCGCCGAGGGAGACAAGGTCAGCATCATTGGTGTGCGCTTCGAGCGCCCCGTAATACTAGCGATGAGGCGCGAAGCTACGATGCACCGGTGTTCGCCGGTTCGCTGCGCTCCGCTGTCGTTGCCGTGTGGCTCGTCGTGTTGACGAACGGGCCGTTGTTTTTTCTTTCGCGGCGCGTGTTTGGTCTCCGTGGCGCATGGGAGGACCCTGTGGTGCAACCGGCGATCGTCTTCACCGCTGGCGCGGCGGTTGCGTTCGTTGTGCTAGATAAGTTTCGACTCGTCGGCGGCCGGCTGGCTCCCGTTCCTCGTTTTCCCTTCGCAGCGGCTGTCATGTTCGGCGTGTGGGCGACGATGAGTGCGTGGTGGAGCCTGCAACCCGACATCACGCTTTGGCGGGGGGTCATCTATGTCGCGCTGCCGTTCCTTGGGTGGGTGATTGCGGACCTCTCTCATGATCGGTTCGTCGACGCCCTGGTGTGGGCAGCCGGTTCACTTGTCGTGGTCAGCCTCGCCCTCCTCATCCTGTGGCCTGACGCAGCGCTCGACCCCAACAACGACTGGCGCGGCCCGATGACGAGTCGCAACAGCCTGGCGCCGATTTGTGGGCTGGCTGTCTTTGGTGGGCTTGCGTGGTGGAAGCGGGGGGCCCGTCGGGCTGGAGGTCTGCTCGTGCTCGCCTCGATTGCCGGGTTGTGGGGGAGTGGGAGCCGCACTGCTGCGTCGGCGGCCGCCATCGCGATCTTCGTGTCGCTCGTGCTGATTATGGGGCGTCGCCGCTACCTCGCCCACCCCGTCTGGACCAGTACGGCCCTCGGCCTTGGCGCAGGAGGTGCGGGCGGGTTGGTGGCCGCTGCTGGGCTTGCGGCTGCCTGGGACGATCCCACCTTCACACAGCGCCGTGCGATCTGGCGACTTGTCGGTGACACCATCGGTGACGAACCATTCATCGGTCACGGTTGGGAAGCGTTTTGGTATGCGCCCGAATTCCACACCGATGAGATGCTCCGGCGAGGCAGCGCGCATGGTTCGATCCCGGAGCTCTTGCTCGGGCTCGGCGTGGTCGGGCTGCTGCTCTGGTCGATGGTGGTTGGAATAGCGATCGCAGGTGTGGTTGCGCGTGCGTGGCGTCAACCTGACACCGAGGCATACCTTTGGCTGGCGGTGGTCACCTTCTTGGTGGTTGAAAACCTCACGGAGAGCTTCGTGCTTTGGTTCTCCTATAACTGGGTCCTGCTCACCGCTGCAGCACTGCGATTCGGTTCCGAACTGTTTCGCCGACCGGGTGACGAGCGACCGCCTGGCGATCCCGGCAAGCGCGATCTCGCCGGACTAGGCCCGAACGGGCGTCGCTGTGGCGGCGTTGCCCCGAGCACGGTCGAGTTGTCGGTACCGCTTTGTCGAGACGTCGACCGGGATGACGTCGATGTTGCACATGACACTGATCAGGGACTCTCGTGCCCTGACGCGTGCGACGTCTCCAGCACTGCGGTGCGTCGTCCGGCCGGGATCGATTCCGCTTCGGATTGGCCGGGAAAGCTGGTGTAGCTCTCGAGCGCGGCCCCGGCGTGCCGCTGAAGGTAGCGTCCCGGCATGGAACGATCGGGCTCGACCGGCACGACGCGAACGCTCGTGTTTGTCGCCGTCGTAGCGTTTGCGTTCTGGCGTCCGCTGTTCGCCGGTGGCACGCTCGCCCCCGACGATCAGGTCTGGTCAACGGCTCCGTTCAGCGCTGATGCCCCGTCCGAACTCTCGATTGAGATTGCAGAGCCGGATGCAACTGCTGTGCATTCGGCCTGGTCGCGGTGGGGCGACGAGGTTCGGTCGGGGTCGCTCACCCAGCTTGGAGACGGACGGTCGGGCGCTCCCGTGCTAGCTGACGGCGTCCCGTTCACCCATCTCGTCTACGCCTTCGTTCCGGCCTGGTTCGCCCCCGGCTTGATCGCCGCCCTTGCGATGCTGCTTGCGATGACGGGAACGGCCCGGCTGCTCGGACGTCTTGGGTTTGGTCCGGCTGCGACTGGTGTCGGTGGCCTCGCCTACGGACTGTCGGGGATAATGTTCGTTTGGATTGGTTGGCCCCACGCTTCCGCAGTCGCGCTGGTGCCATGGGTGTTCTGGAGCGGCTTCGATGCCGTATCGGTAGCGGACCGGCGCACGACGTTGCGGCTTGGTGTTTCAGTCGCCTTGATGGCGTGGTGCGGAGTTTGGGCGATTACCGGCTACACCCTCGTCGGCCTTGTTGCCGTTATCGGCTTCAGCAGTCGCCGGCCTCGTGGGCTGCCCGCCGTCGTCGCCGGCACTGCGACGGGTCTTGCGTTTGCGGCACCGCACTTGCTTGCCTCGTCGACGCGATGGTCATGGGCGGATACATCGGCCGCCCCGTATATCGGCGATTCGTCTGCTGCCGTGGAGAGCGTGATCACGCTTGGTCTCGGTCCGTTGTGGGGAGCTGACGCGGTTGGGTATCAATGGATCGGGTCGCTGTCCGCGCAATTGTCGGTCGCCACCATTGGCCTTGTCGCCGGGATGCTCGCTCTCGTTGCGGTGCTTGCGCCTGGCGATCGACGACTGCCATTCGTGCTCGTAGGGCTTGGCTTTGGTATTGCCTATATCGGCGGGCCTTTTGGGTGGTTGTCGAACGTGGTGGCGGGCGCTGGGGCAGAAATGACCCACGCCCGCGTCCTGCTCGTTCTCGGTGCGGTCGTTGCGGCTGCGCAGACCGTCGATGTGATCGAGCGGGGAGATGGGTTTCGTCGGCCGGATCGGTTCGCCGCGATGGTCGGGTTGGCGGTCGTTGTCGTGATGGGTTGGAGCGGGACCGAGTGGCTCGCTGCAGCGCAAGCCGCCGGCGTAACCCGGACAGCACTCGCTGAGTCGGCCACCTCGTTGCTCGCCGCTGCGGTGTTTGCTGCCGTCGTCGGCGCCTGGCGCCGAGGCATGCTCGCACGAGAGGCAGTCGGGCTTGTCGCAGCGGTGCTTGTCGCTGTGGAGGCGCTGACGTTCGGGGTTGCGATCCCTACCGTCACGGACCGAGCCGAGCGGCTCGTCGCCACCGAGACCCACGCCGAACTGCTCGGTCGTGTGGGCAAGGACGGGCTCGTCGTGGGGGAGGGGCGAGCCCTCGCTCCTGTTGTTGCCGCCCGCTTCGGCCCGAATGACCTCCGAGTGCCTCGCCCTCGCTCCCCTGAGGAAATCGATCTGCTGGCCGCTGTCGACCCCGGAGCGGTTCGCGGCGGCGCCAGTGCCGACCAGCCAGTTTTTGGTCGACTTGACGTGAGCGACCCTGCGTGGCGGCGGCTTGGCGTCGATGCCTTTGTGATCTCGCCTGGCCGTCGCCCACCAGGAGTCGTGACCACGCCGCTCGCCGAGGCAACCGATCGAATCGATCCCGCTGGTGGTGTGTTCACGGCGACGGTTGAGCTCACTGCCGGTCTCCGTGCTGTCGAGCTCGACCTTCTGGCGCCGTTTGCGACGCCGGTCGAGGTCGATGTAGTTGTCGCTGGCCGTCGGGTCCTCGGTGATGCGCTGGTACTCACTGGATCTCCGGCGGTCGTGCCGATCGAAGGTGATCTCTTGGTGGGGCCGGCGACCGTGAACGTTCGGGTGCTCGCTGAGGAAGGCACTGCGGCGCTCGGCGTCGATGACGACGGTGTGGTGGTTGTCGGTGTGATCGGTTCCGATGACGGCGGTGCTCTCGTGGCTGCCGATGGACTGTCGATCGTGTATCGACCCGTCGCTGCGGTCACTGATGCGGGCGATGCCGACGTGGTCATCGACCGCGTCGATGATCGTCGATTGCAGTTCACCGTCGAAAGCGCGCGGTTCGTTGAGGTGTGGACCGACATTGTCCATCGGCCTGGATGGACGGTGCTCGTCAACGGCGCACCTGGCGATCTGCAGGGTGATGTCGTGCTCGGTGTGCGGGTGCCGTCAGGGGTGAGCGAGGTTGACGTTCGGTATCGACCGCCTGGGCTGACGGTAGGGCTGGCGGTGATCGCACTGACGGTGCTCGCCTGGGTCCTCAGCGGGCTCGTCGTGGCGGCTCGACGCCGGCCGGACCATCGGGACCCGGCGTGATTTCTTCGGGAACGCCGCCAGCCTCGGGTAGGCGAGCGCTTCGGTCGGCTTCGCTGAGTTCGCGCACATCCGACGGCAGTTCGCTGCGTAACGGCCGGTTGACCCGGACAACAAGGTCGGCGAGGAGGCCAACCACGAGGGTCTGTAACACTGCGAAACCGAGCAACAAGGTGTTTGCGGCTGGACGAAAGTCCTTGTCGAGAAGGTCATAGCCGAGCTTGCCGATGAAGATCAGCCCGAGCAGCGAGGCAATCGGCAGCATCACCCGAAGTGGGTCGTAGGACAACATCATCCGGATGACCTGCAGGGCATAGCGCCTGGTGTCCTTCCACCAGTGAAACTTCGATTTGCCAGCCCGTTTCTCGTAGGTGATCGGCATGAAGTCGACCCGGTAGCCGTTCATCAGAAACGCCATGGTGATGGTGGTGGCGCAACTGAAGCCCATCGGCAGTTCGTGGGTGTACTGGAGCGCCACGTCGCGTCGAAACGCTCGGAACCCCGTGTTGAGATCAGGGATCGTGGTCTGGGTGAGATATTGGGCGAGTCGGCGGATCAACCATTTGGCCGGAACCCGGAAGAATTTGAGCGTGCCTTGCTCGGATGTGCGGGTACCCACGACCTGATCGGCATCGCCGAGTGCGTCGACTAACCGCGGGATCTCGTGGTTGGGGTACGACATGTCGGCGTCTGACCACACCACGACGCTGCCCCTGGCTGCTTCGGTGCCGATCCGACGGGCAGCGCCAGCGCCTGAGCATCGTTCGGCCCGAATCACCCGGGTGCGTTGGTCAGCGGTGGCGATCTCCATGGAGCCATCATTCGAGCCGTCATCAACGATGATCAGCTCCCACGAGTAGGCCGAGACCTCCATTGCGTGAGCGATCCGATCGATCTCGGCCTGGAGATGTTCGGCCTCGTTGTGGACCGGCAAAACGATCGTGACGTCGAGTTCGGCAGGTGGCGCAGGCACGAGGGGATCCTATGGCACGGGCCTAGGTGGCTGGTCCGACGCACTCCATCACAGGAGGAACGTGACGCCTGGCCAGGTTCGACGAGGACGTGGGGGAGGCTTCGGTGGATTGCCCGGATCGGGTCAGTGTGCTCGAGGACGGCGTGGGCGATGTGGGGTCGTGGGCGGCGACCACGCCGGTTACAAGCTGATGAAGGGCGTCTCAGCGCACGCCATACCGGGTGGCGTACATGCCCTCGAAGATCTCTTCGAGCCTCACGACGTTGTCGGGATTGCGCCGTTCCTGCAGCGTGGCCTCGACCATGCTGCACGGGAGGTCGAAACCTCGGTACCTGGGGCTGCCCACGAACCAGACCGTACTGTTGCCCGCTGCCTCGTGGGCGTGGGTGGCAAAGGTGATGGGGTCGGCCGAGGCGATCCGGTCGAGATAGCTGCGCCAGTCGATGACGGAGCCGTCGCCGCTTGGGAACGCTCGCCGCTCGACATCGGTCTCGAGGTAGTGCGTCGTGGCCGGCCCAAGTTGATCGGGGCAAAAGATGATGAGGTCGCCGGGTCCGGCTCCGTCATCGATGGCGCTGGCTACTTCCTCGCCCTGCGATCGGGTCCGGCGGGCCTCGTCGATACTGATTGCTATACCGAGCAGGACGACAATTGCGAGCAGCGAAATCCGGGCACGGGAGTCGAGCATGGCGATGCCTCGCCCCGCCAGCAGCAAGATGAAGGGAAGAGCGATGGCGGCGTAGCGAGCCTCAAATGCGCTGCCCGAAACGACGGCAGCGGCAGCACCGATCCCGAGGCCCACGCCGGCTGCCGCAGCCGGAACCTGCATCGACGGGTGGATCGACGACCGCAGCTGGAGCACCTTGTCTCGGACCGGGCCGATCGTAAGCATGCCGAGGACAGCTGAGAACCCGAGCAAAACGCCGAGCGACTCGCCTTCGAACCGGTTATTACCACCGATTCCCTGCAGCGTCTCGATGAAGACTTCGGTGGGTCGAGCCCGAGTGGCCCACGGGGTGCCGGTCTCGGCGAGTTGGTCGATGAAGACCTCAAGCCAGACGATGAAGGTCGCCGCACCGGCGGCCAGCGCAAGGAGGAGGCGGGTCGCAATGTTGTGCTTGTTCGTTCGACGGCCTGCCATGACCACGATGAGTCCGGCGGCGGCGATCGCATAGAAGGTCCAGTAGTGGGTATGCACCGCTGCGGCGGTGATGGTGGCGACGGCAAGGAGACGGCGAGTGGTCGGTTGTTCCCATGCCGCTTCGAGTGCCCACCAGCCGAGGGCGATAATCAGCACGATGAGCGCGTACATGCGGGTCTCGGTTGCGTAGCGAATGAGGTAGGGGGATGTGACAACGAGGAGCAGAGTGGCGATCGCGACGTCGCGCCCGTGGCGCCGGGTCGCCATCCAGATCACCGGCACGGTGATGACCGACAGCAGGCCTGACAGCGCCCGCACGGCGGTGTCGCCATCGCCAAACACGTCGATCCACCATCCCAGCAACAGATAGAAGAGCGCGGGGTGGCCGTCTTGGCGCAGGGCCTCGGTGAGTGAAATGTCGCTGGTCGCGATGTGGACTGACAGTGCCTCATCGAGCCACAACGGCGACGCAGTGGCGAACCGGAGAACACTTCCGGCGATGATCACGAGCAAGACGGCGACCCGTCCGGTGGATCTGGACATCGGGATGGGACCCTAACCTGTTCACCCGCGCTGCCCCTCGACCCTCATGAAGGAGCTTCTCCGTGCGGGGAGGGGCAGTAAGATGGTCGTCAATGACGACACGCATGGTGATCATCGGAGGGGGACCAGCCGGCCACAGTTGTGCGAGTACTGCGGCACGCCTCGGTGCGGACGTGGTCGTGATCGAGCGCGACACGATCGGTGGCGCAGCGCACCTGTGGGACTGCATTCCGTCGAAGGCGATGATCGCCACCGGAAATGCCCGCCAGTTCCTGCGGCGATCGGCGCGGATGGGGCTCGCTGAGGTCGGCTCGGACGTTGATCTCGACCAACTGCGTGACCGTCTCAAGCACATTGAGTCTCGGCTCGAGACCACGGTCCGGGGTCTGCTCGACAGGCAGCGGGTGGAACTGGTCGACGGGTTCGGCCGCCTGGTCGACGCCCACACGGCCGTCGCGACCCTGCCCGACGGCACCGAGCGGACGTTCCACGCCGACGTGGTGGTGCTCTCAACCGGCAGCCGTCCCCGGATTCCCGAGTGGGCCTCGGTCGATGGTGAGCGCGTGCTCTCGACCCGTGATGCCTACCCTCCGTCGGTCATGCCCGAGCACGTCATCGTGATCGGTTCGGGTGTGACGGGCGTGGAGTTCGTGCACATGTTCGAGTCGATGGGTGCGCAGGTGACGCTCGTCGTGAGTCGCCAGCAGGTGCTTCCGCAAAAAGACCCCGAGGTTGCTGCTGCGCTCGAGGAGGACTTTCTTCGGCGCGGCGTGAAGCTCTTCAAGGGTGCTCGAGCCGAGTCGATTGTTCGGGAGGGCAATGAGGTGATCGTCTCCTGCGACGATGGCCGCATCGCCCGGGGTTCGCACACCCTGCTTGCCATCGGTTCGGTCCCGAACTCCGATGGTCTCTGCCTCGATGACGCGGGTGTGCAGACCGATCACGGGTATGTGCCAGTCAACAACCATATGCAGTCGAACATCTCACACATCTACGCCGCCGGCGACCTCTCGGGACGGCTTCCGCTTTCGTCTGTCGCCACTATGCAGGGACGCAAGATTGCCGAACACGCCATGGGACTCACTGCCCGCGGCAATGATCGCCAGATCGACTATGACAAGGCGGCTTCGGCGATCTTCACCGAGCCCGAGATTGCCGATGTCGGCTTGGCCGAGATCGATGCCTTCGCTGAAGGTCGCAAAGTCCGGGTGACCAAGGTGCCGTTTGCGACGCACGCGAAGGCGTTGATCAACGATGATCCGCGCGGGTTCGTTAAGATCATCTCGGATCCAGCCACGGGTGTGATCCTCGGTGGGTCGATCGTTGGGCGCCATGCGGCCGAGTTGATCTCGGTGTTGGCGGTGGCCGTCACGAATGGCCTGACTGTGACCGACATCCATGAGTCGATGCTGGTCCACCCGACCCTCGCCGAAGCGCTTACTGAGGCGGCTGAGTAGTTGGGGTCGCGTTGCGGCGCCGTCTACTCGATGACTGCGACGACATCGCCGCCCCCGACGGAGTCACCCTCGGTGACGCGGATCTCGGTGACAGTGCCTGCCTTTTCGGCGGTCACGTTGTTTTCCATCTTCATTGCTTCGAGGACGACGATTGTGTCGCCGGCTTCGACCGCATCGCCGACGGCGACATTGATATTCACAATGGTGCCCTGCATCGGCACGGTGACGTCGCCGCTGCCAGAGCCGCCTCCGCTCGCTCCACCGCCACTGCGACGTCGAGCGGCACCACCGCCGCCAGTTGCGGCTGGTGCGCCGGCAGATTCGGGAACCCACATGGCGACGCTGAAGCGCTTTCCGTTGACCTCGACGTCGAGTTCGCGCTTGATCTTGAGGTCATCGTCGTCAGCTCGTTCGGCTGGGGTGGCGGACACGTCCGAGAGGTTGAGGACTTCTTCGACCCACTTCGTCGAGTGCTCGTTGTTCCGGAAGTCGTCGTGCCTGAGGATGGCGATGTCGGCCGGGATGGTGGTGGCGACACCTTCGATATGAAGCTCGCCGAGTGCTCGGAGGGCGCGGTTGATGGCAACCTCGCGGGTGCGACCCCAGACGATGAGCTTGCCGACGAGGTTGTCGTAGAACTGGCTGATCTCGTCGCCTGCCTCGTAGCCAGTGTCCCAGCGGGTGCCGAAACCGTCGGGTGGCGTGAGCGCCGTGATCGGGCCGGGGGATGGGAGGAACGCGCCACCGGCAGGATCCTCTGCGTTGATGCGGATCTCGATGGCGTGACCGCGGATCTCGACCTCGTCCTGGGTGAACGGCAGCGGCTCACCGGCGGCGACGCGAAGTTGCTGCTCAACGAGGTCCACCCCGGTGATGAGCTCGGTGGCCGGGTGCTCCACCTGAAGCCGGGTGTTCATCTCGAGGTAGTAGAAGCCGCCGTCCTCGTAGAGAAACTCGACGGTGCCGGCATTCGTGTATTCGCAGCCCTTGGCGACGGCTACGGCCGCCTGACCCATCTGCTCGATGATGTCGTCCGGGATACCCGCGGCAGGCGCCTCTTCGATGAGCTTCTGGTGACGGCGCTGGGCCGAGCAATCGCGGGTACCGAGGTAGACGGCATTGCCGCGGGTGTCGCAGAGCACCTGGACCTCAACGTGGCGCGGCTTGGTTAGGTAGCGCTCCAGGTAGCACTCGTCGCGCCCGAAGTAGGCGAGCGCTTCGCGCTGGGCAGACGCGAGCTGGTCGGCGGCCTCGTCGGCATTCTGGACGACCTTCATCCCGCGGCCGCCACCGCCGAAGGCGGCCTTGATGGCTACGGGCCAGCCGTACTCGTCGCCGAACGCGATGACCTCGGCCGGGTCGGTGAGGATGGCGGTGCTCCCAGGGACGCCGTGGACGTCGACTTTCTCGGCGGCCTCGCGTGCGCTGATCTTGTCGCCCATCACCTCAATCGCCGCAGGTGGCGGGCCGACAAAGGTGACTCCGCGTTCGGTGATCGCCCTGGCGAAGTCGGCGTTCTCGGAGAAGAAGCCGTAGCCGGGGTGCACGGCATCGGCACCGGACTTTTCGATCGCATCGAGAATGGCGTCGGCGTTGATATAGGACTCTGCGGCGGTCTGGCCACCGAGCGCGTAGGCCTCGTCGGCGAGACGGACGTGAAGCGCGCCTCGATCGAGTTCGCTATACACGGCGACGGAGGTGATGCCCAGTTCGCGACAGGCACGGATGACACGGACGGCGATTTCACCACGGTTGGCGATCAAGACTTTGGAGAACACGTGCTATTGACTAGCCGAATGGCGCCCTCCAATGCGACACCACACCCCGGAATCTTTGCGAATAGTCGGGCTGCGGCGATAGCCAACGGCTGGAGTTTCACACACGTGTCGTCGACAGGGTCGACGAACACTGACCTTGCCGATGCGGCTCGGGCGGGATCGACCGGCATTGAGTTGCTGGTGACCGACCACCAGTCAGCCGGTCGGGGCCGGCTCGATCGGTCCTGGGAGGACGACCGTTCGGGGCAACTGATGTTTAGCTTCCGGACGCCGGTCGATGATGACCTTCAGGTCGTGCCGGGGGCGGTTGCGGTCGCCGCCCACGAGGCGGTGATCGCCGCTGGCGTCGACGCAAAGATCAAGTGGCCTAACGATCTCCTCGTCGAGCATGGCGATGCCCCTGGCAAGCTTGCCGGCCTGCTGAGTGAGTATGTCGACTCGTCACCTCCGTGCGTCGTGGTCGGTCTCGGCCTCAACGTCACGTCGGCGCCGGTCGAGGGCGCAACCTCGCTGGCTGCGAATGGCAGCTCCGCCACCCGGGACGAGCTGTTCACGATGCTGCTCGAGCGGTTGCCAGAGCTCTTGGGCAACCCCGATCTCGTCCGCAGCGAGTTGCGCCGCCGATCGGGAACGCTCGGTCGGCACGTGCGCGTCGAGCGTGCCGGCGGCGACCTCGTCGGGATCGCGACCGACCTCACCGCCGACGGTGGGTTGTTGCTCACCGTCGATGGGTCGCCCGTCGAGGTTTCGGTGGGTGACGTGATCCATCTCCGGCCCGGGGACTGATCTCGGCAGGCGTATGCTTGGCGCTACGCTCGGGCGTCGTGGTGCACGACGAGACGGTGGTGTTGCGGCGAAGTTGGCCGCAGCGATTGATGATCCTCCTGTGCGTCGGTGTGATCGGTACCTCGGTCGCTGCGTCGATGCTCTTTGCTGAGCTGTATAACAGCGTTACCGATCTCGGACGGATTCAGTTCTCTGGCGATGTGCTCGACACCGAGACCAGCTCATCTGAGCCGGTCAACTTTTTGATTATCGGTGTCGACTCAGCGCTCGGGCTTGATCCCGACGACCCAGCCTCCTTTGGTCGAGAGCTCGATCCACGTGGCAACAGCCTCGCCGACACGATCGCTATTCTCCGGATCGATCCCGTCGGCGGGCAAGCGTGGACACTGTCTCTCCCGAGAGATCTCCTTGTTGAGATCCCAAACGCCCGAGTCCCTGTGCAGAAGATCAACGCCTCGTCGCTCATCGGTGGGGCACCGTTGCTGGTCGAGACGGTGTCGTCGAACTTCGACATCACGATCAACCACTATGTCGAGTTGGACTTCCTCGCCTTCCGTAGCGTGGTTGACGAGCTTGGCGGTGTCTCGATGTGGTTCCCAGCGCCTGCCGTAGACCAGCGTGCCCACTTCGCTATCGGGGAGCGGGGTTGCCATCTGCTCGATGGGGAGCAGGCGCTCGGCTTTGTCCGTTCTCGAAACTACCAGGAGCTCCAGGACGGCGAACTTGTCACCGTGGGCAACTCCGATTTCGGTCGGATTGAACGTCAGCGGATCTTCATCTCGGCAGCTATCGACCGAGCGATTGCTCGCGGCGCCCGCAACCCGACCACCCTGGCGGGTCTGATCAGCTCGGCGGCCGAAAGTGTCGTCCTTGACCAAGACCTCACCACGGCCGCGCTGGTGCGGCTCGCCGAAGCGTTCACCGATTTCAACAGTTCGACGCTGCAAAGCTTCTCGCCTCGCGTTGTCGACGTGATTGATCCTGACACGGGCCGGTGGAAGGGGCTCGGCCTGGCGGAGGATCTCGACGCCGAGATGTTTCAGATCTTTCGTGGTCTCGCTGATGCGGTCTCTCTTTCCGACGTGCGTGTCTCTGTTGCTGGCGCCGCCGCCGAAACCGTGGTCGACGACACTGAACTCCTCCGATCGTTGGGCTTTTCGGTCGGCGTCGAACGCGTCGTTGAGTCAACCGGTTCCGACAGTGTCATCGTCTACCCAGCGGGGACACGAGCTGAGGCCCAGCTTCTTGCCCGGTATGTCGTGCCGGTGCCAGCGCTGGTTGAGGACACCTCGGCGCTGGAGATGACGTTGGTGCTCGGCACTGGTCACGACGGCATCGCTTTGTTTTTTCCCCAAGACGAGGTAGAGACACGGGCTGCGATCGACGCGCTCGGTGTGGTCGCCATCCCGATACTCGACTCCGTGATGACGACCACTCTGGCCGCGGACCCGAGTTCGACGACTACCCGTGAACCCGATGTTGGGCCATCCTCATCAACATCCTTGACGCCGACCACGTCCACGATCGCTCCAACGACGACCACAACCACGACGACCTCAACCACGGTCGTTCCGACGACGACCACGACCATTCCGACTGAAGGCATCGGGCAGCCGCCGGAGGGGGAGAGCTGCGGGTAGGCCGATGTCTCTTTGGCGGGGCTCTACACTTAGGTCATCTGACGGTCTGTCGGCTGAGGCATGGTCGCTTCGGTCCAAATTTGGATCGGTGCAACTTGCAGAGGAGTCTTCATGGGAAGCACGATCGCCGTGATCGGTACGGGCTATGTCGGGCTCACGACGGGAGCGTGCTTTGCACATCTTGGCCACCAGGTCACGTGTGCCGACATCGTCGAGTCGAAGGTCAGCTCTCTGCAGCGGGGTGAAATCCCGATCCATGAGGCTGGCCTCGAAGAGATCGTCCGGGCGGGCATGGACAACGGCAACCTGTCGTTCGTGCTTGGCTCCGAGAACGCGGTCGGCGATGCCGAGTTCGTTTACCTCTGTGTACCTACGCCGCAGACGGCCAAGGGTTCGGCTGATCTGCGCTATTTGACCGCTGCCGCTGAGCAAATCAGCCCGCATCTCCAGCCCGGCACCGTCGTCGTCAACAAGTCGACCGTGCCCGTCGGTTCGACCCTGCTGGTCGAGCAGGCCCTCGGCCGCTCTGACATCCCCGTCGTCTCGAACCCGGAGTTCCTGCGTGAGGGCAGCGCCGTCGACGATTTTCTCCATCCGGATCGCGTGGTGATCGGTTCCGAAGATGAGGCGGCGGCCGGCCGTGTGGCGTCGCTCTATGTTGATCTCGGTGCACCGATTATGGCCACTGATCCGGCGTCCGCCGAGACGTGCAAGTACGCCGCCAATGCCTTTCTCGCCACCAAACTCTCGTTCACCAACGCAATTGCCGCAGTGTGCGAGGCGGTCGGTGCCGACGTGAACGATGTGTTGCTCGGCATGGGCTACGACCATCGCATTGGTCACGAGTTCTTGCGTCCCGGCCCCGGCTGGGGCGGCTCCTGCTTCCCGAAGGACTCCAAGGCGATCATCTCGATCGCCGATGACGCCGGTTACGACTTCGCGCTCATGCGCGGTGTGATCGAGGCCAATGTTGAGCAGTTCGATCGCATTGTCCGCAAGACCGAGTCGGTGACGTCACTCAATGGCGCCACCGTCGGTGTGCTCGGTATCGCCTTCAAGGCTGGTACCGACGACACTCGCGAGTCTCCCGCCATCGAGGTGATCAAACGCCTCGTTGCCAAAGGAGCGACGGTCAAGGCCTACGACCCGGCCGTGACGTCGCTCGACCTCCATGGGGTCGACGTTGTCGACAACGCCTACGCGGCGTGCGAGGGCGCTTCGGCTATCGTTATCGCGACCGAGTGGGACGAGTTCACTTCGCTCGATTTCGACCGAGTCAGCGACCTCGTCGCCGAGCGCAACATCATCGACGCCCGAAATCTCCTCGACCGGGACCCGCTCAAGCAGCGTGGTTTCACCTACCAAGGCGTGGGGCGCTCCTGATGGCCCGCGTTGTCATCACTGGCGGAGCTGGCTTCCTGGGCTCCCACCTCGCGGACGAACTGCTCGGCCGTGGCGACGAGGTTGTTGCCATCGACAACTTCTCGACCGGCAGCAGCGCCAACATTGAGCATTTGTTCGGTGCGCGGGGCTTCACGTTCGTCGAGCACGACGTCTCGAACTATGTCTGGGTTCCCGGTGATGTCGATGCCGTGCTCCACTTCGCCAGCCCCGCATCACCAGTCGACTATCTCAAGATGCCGATCCAAACCCTCAAGGTCGGCTCGCTCGGCACCCACAACACGCTGGGCCTTGCGAAGGCCAAGGGCGCGACGTACTTCCTTGCGTCGACCTCGGAGGTCTACGGCGACCCGCAGGTGCATCCCCAGACCGAGGACTATTGGGGCAATGTCAATCCGGTCGGCCCACGTGGGGTCTACGACGAGGCCAAGCGCTTCTCCGAGGCGATGACGATGGCCTATAGCCGCTTCCATGGCATCGACACGCGCATTGTTCGGATTTTCAACACCTATGGGCCGCGCATGCGGTTCGACGACGGCCGCGTCGTGTCGAACTTCATCGTGCAGGCGCTCAAGGGAGACCCGCTCACGATCTTCGGCCACGGCTCTCAGACTCGCAGCTTCTGTTTCGTTGGGGACGAGGTCCGCGGCCTGATCGCCCTCCTGGATTCACGGGAGAACAATCCGGTCAACCTCGGCAACCCCAACGAGTTCACGATCAATGAACTTGCCGAAATGGTGCTCGAGGTCACGGGTTCGTCGTCGGTTGTCGAGCACCGGCCACTGCCGGCTGACGACCCCACTCAACGCCGACCCGACATCACCCGTGCCCGCGAACTTTTCGGCTGGGAGCCGAAGGTCCAGCTGCGCGAGGGCGTGGAGCGCACGGTGGCGTATTTCCGCTCGATCGTCTGACGTTGAGCCGACCTTCGGTCGTCATCGGGTCAGTTCCGACGGGCCTCGGCTTCGGCGCGGTGCGCCAAGTACCAGTCGATCGTCTTGCGCATGCCGTTGCGGAAATCGGTGCGGGCTTCGAAGCCGAACAGTTCGCGGGCCCGGCTCGCGTCGACACTTCGGCGAGGCTGCCCGTCGGGTTTCTCGACGTCCCACGCAACGCGGCCCGTAAAACCGGTGAGCTCGGTGATGATCTCCACGAGTTCCTTAATCAGCAATTCGCGATTGGCGCCGAGGTTGACCGCTTCGTCACCGTCATAGAATTCTGCGGCGCGGACGATGCCGTCGGCGGCGTCGTCGACGTAGAGAAACTCCCGGCTTGCGCTGCCGGTGCCCCACACCTCGATCTCAGCGTCACCTGCTTCATTGGCGAGAACACACTTGCGGATGAGGGCAGGGATGACGTGACTGACGTCGGGATGGAACTTGTCGCCGGGGCCATAGAGGTTGGTGGGCATGAGGTAGGCGCCAGCCTGGCCGTGCTGTGCCCGGTTGGCCTGCAGGTGAACGAGGAGGGCGAGTTTGGCGATGCCATACGGCGCGTTGGTCTCTTCGGGGTATCCCGTCCAGAGAGCGCTTTCCTGGAAGGGGACGGGTGTGTGCTTCGGATAGGAGCAGATCGTGCCGACGACAACGGTCTTTTCGACACCGGCGTGTCGGGCCGCCTCGATCACGTTCGTGCCGAGAAGCAGATTTTCGAGGTAGAGGTCGGCTGGTGCGGCCATGTTGGCGCCGATGCCGCCCACGCGGGCCGCTAAGTGCAACACGATGTCGGGAGCGGCTTCAGCGATCGCCGAGTTCGTTGCGGTGGGGCTGCGAAAGTCGACGTCGGTGCTCGATGGAGCGATGACATCAGTGACGCCACGCTCGGCGAGCGACCGCCGCACTGCGCCGCCGAGGAAGCCGGTTCCACCGGTGACAAAGATCCGCTTGGATTCGAACGATACTCCCATCGGGAGGAGAGTATAGACAGCCATGACAGACTCCGACCGTGCGCCTCTGCGTCGCTGCTGTCGTTGAATCCTGTTGGCACCGGATGCCCGGTGGTACTGCCACCGCGGCGATGCGCACAATCCACGCTGTTCGGGCTCTCGATTGTAACCACCTGATCGGGCTGGCCGTTCGGCACCGCTCCGGCGTACCCGAATGCTTCGCGCTCTTCGTTGGTACGATTGAGCCGAGCATGAACCTGGGACGTCTGCTGGAGGCGCACGCCGCCGCAACGCCGGATCGGTCTTTGTTCGTGGTCGGGCCCGACGGTTGGGGTGATGCCGGTGCGGAGTCGGAGCCGGGTGTGGGCCCGCTGGGCCGGGTAAGCGCCGCCGACCTGCCCGTGCTCTGCGACCTCGCCTCGGCACTCGTCTATCCCAGTCTGCTGGAGGGGTTCGGTCTGCCGGTGCTCGAGGCAATGGCGCAGGGCATCGCAGCGCTGACGAGCGCCACGACCTCGACTGCTGAGGTCGCCGGCGATACCGTCGTCCTCGTCAATCCGCTGGACGTCACCACCATCGGTGATGCCCTTGTCTCGGTCCGTGACGAGCCTGATCGCTGGGCGATGTTGGGCGAGGCCGACCGAGTCCGCGCCCAGGCGTTCTCGTGGGCAGCGACTGGTCAACGGGTCGCCGACATCTACGACGAGGTAGCGGCCTGATGCGGGTGCTCGCCAATCTCTCATTCGTGCTTCCCGGTGAGGTCGGGGGTTCCGAGGAGCACAGCGTCCGGCTGTTGCGATCCGTGATCAAGCATGCCGCCGACGAGATTGAGCTCGGCATCGTCGCTCACGACCGGCTTTTCGACGCGCATCAGGCGTTGGCGCCGAACTCGGCGGCCCGGATCCCTGGCCCTGTACACCGACGGATGTACCGGGTTGCGGCCGAGTCGATGCTGTTGCCCCGCCATACGGCGACTGCCGATCTCACCCATCACTTCGGGGGGCGCCTGCCAGCCCGTCACACCCGACCCGCAGTCGTGACGGTCCATGACATCCAACCGCTTGATCTGGCGGAGAATTTCTCGGCGGCAAAGCGAGCCTTTCTCGCTCGATCGCTCCCGCGCACCACGGAAAGGTGCGACCTCATCCTGACCCCGACCCAGTGGGTCGCCGATCGGGTCAGCGAGCGGCTTGGGGTGCATCCGGAGCGTCTTCGAGTGGTGGGTCCGGCATTAGGTCGGCGCCCCGTGCCGAGCGAGCGTGACGCATACGACTTCGGTGACCGGCCGGTTGTGCTGTTCCCGTCGGTCACGCATCCCCACAAGAACCACGCCACCCTGATCGATGCGATGGTGCGGGTGCGCCGCGCGGTTCCCGATGTCGTGCTCGTTCTCACCGGCGGGGCCGGGTTCGCCGCCAACGACGTTGCCACCCGTATCGCTGAGGCCGATCCGGAAGGGTCGTTCATCCGACATCTCGGAAGGATCGAGGAACGTGAGCTCATGGGCCTGCTCGCCGACGCCGACCTCGTGGCGTTCCCGTCCCGCTACGAGGGCTTTGGTCTGCCGGTGCTCGAGGCAATGCATGGGGGAACGCCAGTCGTCGCTGCCGACTCGACCTGTCTGCCCGAGGTCGTCGGAGACGCCGGGCTGCTCGTCGACGTCGACGACGTCGAGGCGTGGGCGTCCACTATCGTCGAGCTGCTGGGCCGCCCCGAGCACCGCGCCGAGATGGCAGCGGCCGGCGCAGTCCGAGCAGAACGGTGGGCCGCACCCGTCGCAGCAGCGACCCTCGTCGAAGCCTGGCGCGACGCCGCCCGGTGATCCACACTCCGCCGATGCGCGTTCTCGTGCTGTGCCCGCACTTTGAGCCCGACACTGCGCCGACCGGCGCGGTGATGAGCGAGATCGTTCATCAGCTTGCGACGCAGGGGCATCAGCTTGATCTGGTCACGTCGCTGCCCTGGTACCAGCATCACGAGGTCGAGCCCGCGTGGCGAATGCGCTTGTGGCGAACCGAGCGCACTGCCTGGGGCTCGATCACCCGAGTGCACCCGTTCCCGACCGACAAGACCAAGATCTCGTCGCGTGCACTTGGATTTGCCGGGTTCACCGGCTTGGCCGGGCTGCTGGCCTTGTTCCGCTGGCGGCGCCCCGACGTCGTGCTGGTCATGTCGCCACCGCTCACCCTGGGTTTGCCGGGTTGGGTTGTCGCCCGCCTGCGCCGCGCCGCCTTCGTGTTCAACGTGCAGGACATCTTCCCGGACGTGGCGGTCGAGGTCGGGGCGATCACCAACCGTCGGCTGATCTCGATCCTCCGATGGCTGGAGCGGTTCGTGTACCGCCGGGCCGATGCGGTGACGGTCTTGTCGAGTGATCTGCAGGAGAATATCGCCGAGAAGATTGGCTCGGCTGCGACCGTTCGGGTGATCCCGAACTTCGTCGATGTCGAGCGTTTCACGGTTGGCGATCGAGCCACGGCGTACCGGGAAGAGATCGGCGCAGGCGATCGCACAGTGGTCATGTACGCCGGCAACATCGGGTACTCCCAGCCGCTCGACTTGGCGATCGAGACCGCCCGCCGCTGGCACGGGGTACGCGACGACGTGCTGTTCGTGATCAACGGCGGAGGCTCGGAACGGCCCCGCCTTGAAGCGCTCGCTGCCGGGTTGCCCAACGTCGTGTTCAAAGAGTTCCAACCTGCTGAACGTCTCGCCGAGGTCTTAGCGAGCGGCGACGTTCATCTCATCGCGCTCAAGCGAGGCCTCGCTCGCTCGTCGGTGCCGTCGAAGCTGTACTCGATCATGGCCGCTGGTCGACCAGTGTTCGCCTCGATCGACCCGGACACCGAGGTGTCCCGGGTTCTGGCCGAGCACAGATGCGGCCGCTCGGTCGAACCCGAGGATCTCGATGCCTTCGCAGAGGGCCTCGCCGCCTTCATCGACGATCCGGACCGGGTCGCCATGGGAGCGCGGGGTCGTCGGTTCGTCGAGGCATGGGTGTCGCCGGCCGGAGTGGCGACCGCCTATGGCGAACTGTTCACCGAGCTGATCGACTGAAGCCCTGGACCGCCCGCTAACGTTGCTCCTCGTGGGTAAAGCAAGCTCGTCCAAGAAGGTCCAGCGTGCCGCCAAGGCCGCCGCGTCATCTCGTGGTGCGTCTGAGCGCCGCGAGCTCGGGTTCCCGCTGGCCGTCCTCGCCGTGATCATCCTCGGCATCGGCCTGGTCGTCGTGGCCCGCGCCAACCGGGAGCCCGCTGCGCCGCCGCGCATCGGTGATCACTGGCACTCCGCCTACTCGATCTACGACTGTGGTGAGGAGGTCCCGTCCTGGCAGAGCGCTGCCGACCCCGACGGCATCCACAGCCACAAGGACAGCGTGATCCACATCCACCCGTTCAACTCAAGCGCCACGGGTGACGATGCGCAGATGAGCGTCCTGCTCGAGGCGATGTTCGCCACCGTCACCCCGGAGGCGATCACGACCCGCGAGGCGGGCACGATCTCTGCTGCCGATGGTTGTGGCGATCAGGCCGCCGTCATCAAGGTGGCCCGCTACGCCGTCGATCCTGAGGTCGAGTTGATCTCCGTGTTCGATGATGACTTTGGTTCGATCCCCTTCTTGCAAAACCGCGAAGCCTTCGTGATCGCCAAGGTACCTGCCGGTGAGGCTCCGCCTCCACCAACCCAGGCCTCACTCGCCGCGCTCGCCGCGACGACGAATGCACCGTTCGACAGCCAGCCGGTTCCGCTCGATCTCGTCGACGAAGACGGCAACCTCATCAACGGGTAGTCCACGGCGCCCGGTGCTCTCAGGAGGTGTCCCGTGAAGGCGGTCGTGCTCGTCGGCGGATTCGGTACCCGTCTCCGTCCGCTCACCCTCACCACGCCGAAGCAGATGCTGCCGGTGATCGATACGACGATGCTTGAGCATGTCATCGGTGGGCTCGGCGCCCATGGGGTCGATGAGGTCGTGTTGTCGCTTGGCTACAAAGAAGACGTCTTCCGAGAGGCGTATCCTGATGGCGAGTGCGCCGGTGTACCGCTGACGTACGCAGTCGAACCGGAGCCGCTTGGCACTGCCGGTGCCGTGCGTTTCGCCGCTGAGTGGGCAGGCATCGACGAGACGTTCATCGTCTTCAACGGCGACGTGTTCACCGATCTCGATGTCACCGAGGTCTGGAACCGTCATCATGAGGTCGGGGCCGAGGGCACGATCGCGTTGACCCCAGTCGACGATCCAAGTCGGTACGGCGTGGTGCCGACCGATCTCGATGGCAAGGTCCTCGGGTTCGTGGAGAAGCCAGCGCCTAACAAGGCGCCGACCAACTGGATCAACGCCGGAACCTATGTGCTCGAGCCCTCCGTGCTGCAGCGCATCGAGACGGGCCGCAAGGTCAGCATCGAGCGCGAGACCTTCCCGGCGATCGTTGCCGATGGGGGCCTGTGGGCCGTGCAGAGCAGTGCCTACTGGGTCGACGCTGGCACGCCGCAGACCTACATCGACATCCAACTCGATCTGATCGACGGTGTGCGCGGCACCGCCCGTCAGGGCATCGCCGACAGCGCATCGGTCGTTGACAACGCCCACGTGGTTCACTCGGTCGTGATGGCCGGTGCCAGGGTCGGTTCTGGTGCGGTCGTTCGTGACTCGATCATCTCCGCCGGTGCCTCTGTCGCCGCGAACGCTGTGGTCGACGGTTCGATTGTCGGGCGCGGTGCCGTGGTCGAGACGGGCGCCAGGCTCACCGGCCTCAGCATGCTTGGCGACGGTGCCGTCGCCATCGCCGGTGCGCTCCTCGACGGCGCGAGGATTCCGGAGGTCGACTGATGGCGGTCCTCGTTACCGGCGGTGCGGGTTACATCGGGTCACATACAGCGGTCGCGCTCCATGAGGCTGGCCGTGAGGTCGTGCTGATCGACAATTTGGACAACAGCTCCCTGGCAGCCATCGATGCGATCCACGCGCTCACGACCTCCGACATGGCCTTTCACGAGGGTGACCTGCGGGATCGATCGCTCCTCGACCAAATCTTCGAGACCCACGACATCGACGAAGTCGTCCACTTCGCCGCGCACAAAGCGGTTGGGGAGAGTGTGACAATCCCACTCGAGTACTACGGCAACAATCTCGGCTGCACGATCGGGCTTGCAGGTGCCATGGTCGAGCACGGTGTGCGCAAGCTCGTCTTTTCGTCGTCGTGCACGGTCTATGGCCAGCCTGACACGATCCCGGTCACGGAGGACGCACCCACCGGTGCGGAGAGCCCCTATGGCTGGACCAAGTACATGTCGGAGCAGATCCTCCGAGACGTTGCCGCGGCCGCTGATCTCGACGTTGTGTTGTTGCGCTACTTCAACCCAGTCGGCGCCCACGAGAGCGGCACGCTCGGCGAAGACCCGAACGGGATCCCGAACAATCTCGTCCCGTACGTCATGCAGGTGGCGGTCGGCCGTCTGGAGAAGGTTGGTGTCTTCGGCGGCGATTACAACACCCCAGACGGGTCTGGCGTGCGCGACTACATCCATGTCGTCGATCTCGCCGAGGGCCACGTCGCCGCGCTCGACGCGCTCGAGGGCCCACTGGAGGGCACGTGCACTGCGGTGAATCTCGGCACCGGCGTGGGCTCGTCCGTTCTCGAGGTGGTTTCGGCGGCTTCAGACGCGGTCGGCGCCCCGATATCGTACGAGATCGTCGATCGTCGCCCTGGCGACATTGAGCAGATCTACGCGGATCCGGTCTACGCCAAAGAGGTGCTCGGTTGGGAGTCCACACGCGATCTCGCCACGATGATGCGCGACCACTGGAACTGGCAGAGCAGGAACCCGAACGGGTTCGGTGGCTGAACTAGCGGAAGAGATCGTCGGCGGGATCGCGAACGATCTCGTCGACGACCGAACCTCGCCCGAACCACTCGGCTTCGAGGCCACGGACGATCGCTACGGCGACACCTTTAGCCTTGCCCATCACGAGGTCAGCGGCAGCTGCAATCTCGTCGACAACGGCGACCTCGGTGACCATGAGTTCGCGCCCGAGTGCATCGGTGGTTCCTCGCAGGTCGGCGACGGCCCGGATGCCGGCACAGCCGATGGCGACGTCGGTGACACCACGGCGCCAGGGGCGACCAAAGGTGTCGCTGATGATGACGGCGACGTCGTGGCCGTGCCGGGCCCGCAGACGATCGCGAATGCCGCGAGCTGATCGATCGCTGTCGAGGGGCAGCAGTGCAGCCTGACCCCGCTCCACATTCGACAGATCGATGCCGGCGTTGGCGCAGACGAAGCCGTGTTCGGTCTGGGAGATGATGAGTTCGCCGCGCCGGCGCAGGATGCGAACCGACTCAGCCTCGACCAACGGCTTGTGGGACAGCGGATCGGTCGGGTCGATATCGACGAGACGGCCCTCGGCCTTCGACACGACCTTCTGGGTGATGACGAGGCAGTCGCCATCCTGAAGGTGAGCGTCATCGGCGGCGGCGATCAGCTCAGCGAGATCGTCACCAGGACGGACCTCGCCGATGTCGTGGATGGCGAGAATCTCGAGGTCGGCCATGGTCAGACTCCCGTCGTAATGTCGTGGCAGGCTCGGGCGAGCGCAGCGGCGACACCCGGTTGATTCATGATGGTCGGCATGACGATCGATCGCATACCCGCGTCCTCGACCGCAGCGGCGAGCTCGCGATCGACCTCGTCGATCACGAGCGTGGCGGCAAGGTTGCGGTAACGGCGGGCGATCCCCACCACCGAGCTCTCCTCGCCCAGCTCTCGCAGCATGCGGTCGGCGGGCCCTTTGAGCGCGGCGCCCCCGATGATCGGTGAGACGGCAACATTGTGTTCACGACGGGCCTCAATGAGCTCCTGGAGTCCCGGCACGGCGAGGAGCGGCCCGATCGAGACGATCGGGTTCGACGGGGCGATGACGAGCGCTTCTGCGCCGGTGATCGCCTCAATAGCGGTGGGGGAGAGACGGGCTTGCTGGGCGCCGGTGAAGCGGACACCAGTGACTTCAACGCTGTGCTGCATGCCGACGAAGTACTCCTGAAAACCAATCTCACGATCGTCGGTGAGGCCGACGCGGGTCTCGATACGGTCGTCGGTGACCGGCAACAGTCGACACGCGAGCCCCCAGGCCGCCGTGATCTCGGCAGTGACCTCGGTCAGGGTGGCGCCGTCGTGCAGACGCGCCGTGCGGTAGAGATGGGTTCCGAGATCGCGGTCGCCAAGACTGAACCAGTTAGCGCCGCCGTAGCGTCCGAGCTCAGCCATCGCCTGCCATGTCTCATCGACGAGTCCCCAGCCACGCTCGGGATCGATGGCGCCCGCCAGGGTGTAGGTGCAGGTGTCGAGATCGGGGCTGACGTGCAGCCCGTGGAGCACGAGATCGTCGGCCACGTTGACGACGCCGGTGACCGTTGCCGGGTCGAACGCCTCGACGGCGCCGGTGAGGTAGCGGGCCGCCCCGACTCCACCAGCCAGGACGACATGGCTCACGAGATGCCCCTGAGCTTCCCGGTTAGAAGGTCTATGTCGGCGTCAACCATCATCGTCACGAGGCTTTCGAAAGAAGTATCGGGCTTCCAGCCGAGCATCTTGTCGGCCTTGGTGGCGTCACCGACGAGAAGATCGACCTCTGCGGGCCGGAAGAAGGTCTTGTCGACGACGACGTGTTCCTGCCAGTTGAGGCCAGCGTGACCGAAGGCGACCTCGCAGCACTCGCGAACGGAATGGGTCTGTCCAGTGCAGATCACGAAGTCCTCGGGAACCTCGCGCTGCAGCATCAACCACATCGCCTCGACATAGTCACCGGCGAAGCCCCAGTCACGCTGCGCATCGAGGTTGCCAAGCCGCAGTTCGTCAACCAGACCGAGTTTGATCTGGGCGACGGTGTGGCTGATCTTGCGGGTGACGAACTCAAGACCGCGGCGGGGACTCTCATGATTGAAAAGGATGCCGCTGGTTGCGTGAAGGCCGTAGCTCTCTCGATAATTGAGCGTGATCCAGTGTCCGTAAACCTTGGCGACCCCATACGGCGAGCGGGGGTGGAACGGTGTGGTCTCCTTCTGGGGGACCTCGCGGACCTTGCCGAACATCTCCGACGAGCTCGCCTGATAGAAGCGGATCTCGGGGTCGACGAGACGGATCGCGTCGAGAAGGCGAGTTACGCCGAGGGCGGTGGTCTCGCCGGTGAGGACAGGCTGGCCGAACGACGTCTGGACGAACGACTGGGCGGCCAGGTTGTAGACCTCCTGGGGACGGTGCTGCTGCAGGATGTTGATCATGGAGATTTCGTCTAGGAGATCGCCCGGAACGAAGGTGATCTTGTCCTGGAGGTGCGCAATCCGCTCGAAGTTGACGGTGCTCGACCGTCGGACCATGCCCAAAACCTCGTAGCCCTTCTCGAGGAGCAGCTCGGCCAGGTACGAGCCGTCCTGGCCTGTGACACCGGTGATAAGAGCTCGTTTGGTCACGAAAGGTCCTCCCCGCGCCAGAACTCGAGGAGATCCTCAAGCGTCTGCTCGATCGAGATACTGGGAGACCAGCCCGTGTCGGTGCTGATCTTGGTGTTGTCGCCCCGCAGCACCTTCAGATCGACCGGACGCATGAGTTCCGGATCGGTCTCAAGGGTGATGTCGGCCGACGAATTGCGTAGGAGGATACCGGCGAGTTCGCGAACTGACCGGTCGATACCCGAGCACACGTTGTACGCCTCGCCGGGACAGCCGTCTACTATCAGCGCCCGGTAGGCCCGGACGACGTCGCGAACGTCGGTGAAGTCTCTACGAGCCTCGAGGTTGCCGACCCGGACGGTGGTCTCGCTGTTTCGCTCGGCACGAGCTACGCGGCATGCAAGTGCCGAGGCCACGAAATTGTCGCTCTGGCCGGGACCGAGGTGGTTGAACGCTCGGATTCGGATCACGTCAAAACCATGTCCGAGGCCGGCCTGAACACAGAGCATGTCGGCGGCGGCCTTTGATGCTGCGTAGGGGCTGACCGGCCGCAACGGTTGCTGTTCGGTGAGCGGAAGCTCGGCCTCGGTGACTGATCCATAGATGTCGGCGCTGGTGACCACGGCGACGCGGTTGGCACCGGCGAGGCGCGCGGCGTCGAGCACGTTGAGGGTGCCCTCGACGTTGACCCGCAGCGTCTCGACTGGGGTGGACCATGAGGCACCGACGTCGGCCTGGGCGGCCAAGTGGTACACGACGTTGGGTTTGGTCTCGGTGAAGGCAGCGATCAGCGCATCGCGGTCGGTGATGTCCGTGGCGTTCTCCACGACATCGTCACCCTCGGCCAGAAGCCGCGCAACGAGGTGGGTGCCGACGAAGCCGTCGGCACCGGTTACGAGGGCCCGCACGATTAGATCACGAAGAGGCAGGGAGCGGAGGACATCAAGGCGGACTCTAGGTTCGGGGTCATGGGTGAGCAACCATCTCTGGCGCCGACCTTGGGGTGGTCTCTGCGCAGGTAGGGAGTGCCACGTCGACAGGGGAGTCCAGCGGTAGCCTCCGCAGACCGTGGCCGACATCCCAGTCTCCGACGTGCGCCCCGACATGCCGAGCGAGCCGCGCGCCGCAACGCCATCGGTCACTGCCGTGGTGATAGCTCATGATCCTGGGGCCTGGTTTGAAGAGACGCTCGACAGTATCGTCACCCAGGATTACCCCCGCCTCGACATCGTCGTCGTCGACGGAACGGCCGACGGCGGCCTCGCCGAGCGAGTGCGGGCCGTTGCGCCCGACGCGACCCTGATCGACGCATCCGATACGGTCGGGTTTGCGGCAGCGGCCAACACCGTCCTCGAGACCGACGTCGAGTCGGCGTTCTTGCTCGTTTGTCACGACGACGTCGCCTTGGCCTCCGATGCGGTAAGCGTGCTTGTCACCGAAGCGCTGCGCTCCAACGCTGGTGTCGCTGGCCCCAAGCTCGTCGAGTGGGAGCACCCAGAGCTCCTGCAGCACGTCGGTTTCGTCGTCGACCAGTTCGCCGCTGCTGCCGAAATGATCGAGCCCGCCGAGCGAGACCAAGAGCAATACGACAGAGTTCGCGACGTTTTCGCCGTACCGACTGCGTGTGTGTTGGTGCGCACCGGTCTTTTCGCGGCGATCGGTGGCTTTGACCCCGGCATCACCCGACGAGGTGAGGATGTCGACTTCTGCTGGCGGGCCCAGCTCGCCGGTGCTCGTGTGCTGGTCGTGCCAGACGCTCGGGTGCGTCACCGCAGCGACCTCGTCGGTCGCACCGGTGTCGACGACATTCGCCGCACCCGCGCCCGCCACCAACTTCGAACGGTGCTGGTCACCGGGGGCCGTGTGCGGCTCCTCGG
>MDTB01011867.1_pt1 | contig 34055 bp, 26 predicted proteins | sample 811161 | NCBI WGS metagenome assembly MDTB01 (sample SAMN05326650, study PRJNA326480) | marine metagenome | isolation source: seawater | place: Mediterranean Sea | collected 2009 | reverse complement strand
GCTGAATTACTAAAATAATTGAAACGAAAACAAGTGTTGTTAAATACAATGATGAAACAATATATGCGGTACGGTTTTTCATGTGTTTCTAGATAATACTTTACAAGAGGAATACTTACAATTGTTTCATTAGAGTCCATTTTGATTAAATTATTTTTCAGTTTAGAAATTGCGGAAGGACTCTTATGCTGAATTACTAAAATAATTGAAACGAAAACAAGTGTTGTTAAATACAATGATGAAACAATATATGCGGTACGGTTTTTCAGTATTAAAATACTTGTGCTGACCGCTAGAAAGTAAAGTAAAACAATTACAATAGGTATAACGTGTCTGCTTTTATGGATCACATTTTGAAACAACAAGATCCAAATCGAATATACTAGCATACTGTAAAACAATAATTTAGCAACATCATTGATTTTAAAATTATTGATAAATGATTTTGCACTTAAGAGTAATAATAAGGAAAACAAGATTGACAAAATAATTGTGAGCCAGTGCCTTCCTGCTAGAAAGCCACCAAAACCATCTGCCCATATGGAACTAAAAAAAAGTTCTAACCTTAGGTTCCAATTGTTTTCAGTAATTGAAGTTCCTCCAAAGTCTGTAAAATGCCCAATCGTTTGCTTTGAAGCAGCTGTGATTAAATCATTCCACCCAGTGACCCATACAAATGGTAAAAGCCAAACTAAAATTCCAATTAAAAATGAATAGAAAAAATATTTTTTATTTTCTGATTTATATACTGCAAAAGCTGTAGGTACAATTAAAAAAGGTAGGTAGGATAAACGTGTCCCAGCCAGAATGCCAGTTAAAAAGGCACCAAAAATCAATTTATGGTCTAAATCATTATGTAAAATTAAATAGTAGAGTGCAGCAACCATTATTGCCGTTCCAAAAATATCTGGCATGTATCTATTGCTGATAATCCAAAACAAAGGATTGAAAAATATTGTTGCAGAGCAAAATAGTCCCGCGGGACTGTTCAATTCAATTCTAGCTAGCTTACATGTAAAATGAATAATGATAAATATTGATATTCCGCCCATTAAAGAAAACGTAATTCCTAAACTATTTGCAAAAAAGAAAACTACTTTTGCAAAAAATAAAAATATGGGATATCCTGGAAAGTGTGGCTGAAGTTTCATGATACTATAATCATGAACTCCAAGTGCAAACCTCAGACTGTCAATGTCTTCAATATAATAAATACTGGTAATCGCTCTTGAAAGTATACAAACAGCAAGGAGTATTAAATTGGATTGAATTTTGCTTAATCTGTTCAAAATTAGGACTCGATACAGATAAAAAATAAGGGGTCTTAAAATTTAAGTCCCCTTATTTTATTTATAATTTAAGTGTCAAACGTTTCTACCAGTTTACCATATGCTCATCTGAAAAGCCATAAGCTTCTTGCAACATATTCTTTGCAGTTGTCAAAAGGTTACCATGATATACATAGAAAGGAATCTCTCCGGCTGATGGATATACAGGTGCAGTTCCCATCACTCCAAGAAGAGTAACTACTTCATCATAAGACATAGTTCTTGTATCTAATTCATTATACAATAGCCCGTGAGCATATCCTCTCATTTCTCCCCAATGATTATTTAAATCAGCTGAGAGTTCCGATAGAGGTCCCGCTGTTGAGTCAGCAGGGTACAATGCAGCCATATCTGCTGCTACATCATTAATGTAGTGAATTGTAACTGCAGCTACAACTTTTTCCCAGGTAGTGGTTATAATGTCCCTTTGAGCCAGTATCTCCGCAAGAGGTGCTTGATTATGAATAAGAGTTCTACCTTCAAGATAAGCATTCATTATAGTTCCTGTAAAATCGTAGTCAACACTAACGCCATCTACAAGATCTCTTTTTGCGGCTGTTACTGCCCAGCCAGCATTATATTCGGTTTTAAAATCAATGGAACCATCCCCGTTTGAATCATAATAAGGATCTGATTTACGATCATTGTCATCAGAATAGCCAGTATTATAATCACGAGCTGCTCCGAAATAACCAAATGATTCATCCCAGTGATGTTCCATTGCAGTATAAGGGTCTCCTTCATCGGACATTGAATTATCATCAGTTGGGATTTTTGACATGTACTTTGAAGTAGCCTGCCAAAAAGAAACTGCACCCCAAAGCGTTTTTTGTGCTAATTGATCTAATCTTAGTCCATGGTCATTAGTAGTTGCATCCGCTTCTAGGGTGCCAAGTTCGGTAGCCCAGCCGCCTAAAAGATCTCCCGCATTCATATCCCAGCCTGGTATTACGATACTTGATACTGCAGTAAGTCTATCATTTAAATGACTGGTTGATATATCATGGTATGCAGACTGGACAGTGGTACCAGCAGAAGTAAGAATCTGAGCACTCGCATCATCGTTTGCCATCATACTAAGTACTTTTGTTCCGTTCCCGCCTTTAAACTGGCCCTTTATATCGTTGATTAAGAGGTTTCTTACAACTTGACCGTTATATGAAACACTACTCTCACCTTCAGTGAAGCGACTCTCAAACTCATAAGTAGGCGGTGTTGATATCGTAGTATCTGCAACGGGATCGTCATTGTTGTCTTCACATCCGATGAACATGGCTACCATGAATGATAGGATGTAAAGAAGTTTACTTTTATTTATCATCTTGTTTTCATCTTGTTAGATAAATTTTTTTGATATCAAGACTCATTTTCATTATATAAATAAAATAATCTTGTTGCATTAAAAAGGGTGTTTTCATTAATGATTAGTTAGAATGAGTACTCAAGACCGAAGTTGATTTGTCTTCTAGGACCTGGTATAATTCCTGAACTTATGTTTGCTTCTGGTTGCCCAGGGTTAGAATGTAGTCTTGAACCAATATATACTTCGTCAGTAATATTTTTACCAGAAAAAAAAGCTTTAAAGTTTTCGTTGATTAAATAGCTCCCAGAAATATTGAAAATGCTATACTCTGGTATTGGTCCTTTGACCCCAATCTTATCAGTATCTTTAATATTTTCAAAGTCGGTGTATGCCTCGCTAACAAAACGGAAATCTGTTCTCAACTTCAGATTTGGAATTGGACTGAATTCAAGACCTGCGGTAACAGTGTGATTTGGTGAGTATGGCAACTCTTTTCCCTCAATACTAACCTCAGAACCAAATGAACCCGAAACGTTAGAGATGATAATGCCTTCTTTCACCTCTGTCGATAGAAAAGTATATGCAATATGAACATTGGGTAAAAGTGATGATATCTGGGAAAGTGTAATTCCCGTACGCGCTTCAACGCCCTGAGAAACTACTTTACCAAGATTTTTGAACGCGGTACCTCTTCCAGCTGCTACTAGATTTTCAATGTCAATGTGAAATCCTGCAATTTCATACTCCACCAACGACATTGACCCTCTTACACCTAACTCCTTATTCCAGCTTTTTTCTGCATCTAGATCTAGACCTGAATCCTCTAGACCTTCTCCAAAATTCAATATCTTTAAAGCACCGCTAGAGGGCGGTGTAAACCCTCTATGAATACCTCCAAAAATATTCATGCCTGCTCCACTAGCAGAAAAAGCTATGCCAGGCAGTGAAACAAAAATTGTTTTATCCTGGTAAATAGAACCTTGCAACCTATCAACTCTTTCCTGCTCAAATAATTCTAATCGAATACCAGGCCTTATGTTTAAGGAACCAAAGTCGATGGACTCGCTTAAAAAGCCAGATAATGCCATTGTTTCATAATGATGACTCGTACCTAGAATCTCAAGTGAATCTCCTGACCCTCTAAAATAAACACCTTCTCTTGCATCTGTTGCATAAACAGAGTCGGCAGTAAAACCTGTTTTCCTATCATCGATAAATCGCTCCCAGTATATTCGCCATCCTGTTTCGATTTTTGATGGGTGATCAAATAAATTGTGCTTTAGCTTGTAAGAACTCTCGAGTCCTAAAACATAAAATGTCCTTAATATGCCAAAGTTATCTGTCCCATTTCCAACTCGGACTAAATCAAAAATACTATAGTACGGTTGCGCATCTGGATTTTCCAAACCAAGGTCGCTTCTTTTTATAAAAATATCATTCTCTCTCCACCACCTCCTATCAAAGAAGCTTGCAAAAAAAGTAGTGCTTTTTGATAAGCTTGGGCTCAATTTTTCTGTCTGCATTAAATCAAATGCAGATCGAAAAACCTTGAAGTTGTCGTCCTCTTTGGGATTAAAGGTTGGGTCATCATTAAAAGACCATTCAGTGAGTCCAGTATAGGTTGCATTAGAGTTCTCATAATTCAAGTTCAATTTCATGTAGGTATTCTTCGAGTTTGAATTACGAAAGTTCAATTTCAATGTACCATTTACTTGTTCAAAACCATTATTTTGCCTAAATCCATCGCCTCTTTTAGCTAATAGCTGAAATTCAGGTTTGATTTTTTTATTACCCCACCCTCCCAGCTCTGCGAAGAGGCTGCCATATCCATTCTCACCACCAGTAATCTTGAATGATCCACCATATTCACTTCTTGGCCTACGGGTAAAATAATTTATAACACCGCCCATTGTTTGAGGTCCATATAATATAGAGCCACTACCTTTTATAACCTCTATCTGGTCAATCCTGTCTGCAGGTGGGTTGTAATACATATTTGGATATACATAGAGCGCAGGCTGTATTGGAATACCGTCCTCAAGTATGAGCACTCTAGAACTTCTTCTTGGATTAAGACCTCTTATTCCAATACTAATTCTTGAGTTTCCAATACCATCATCAGCAAAGCCATTGATTCCAGGTACATATTCCAACATTTCCTGAGTCCCTATTGGATTAACTAGTTTTAGAGTCTGCATATCCATCACAGTTGCTGCACCTGGTAAATCCTGGTACGGAGCATCAATCTCACTAATTATTTCTAGTTTTGCCATTAGAATAGGTTCGATAGATAAGATTGCATCAATTTGATATTTTTTGCCACCTTCAATTAAAACGCTTTTTCGATAGTCATCATATCCGATGAAAGATATGGTTACAGTATAATTTCCATCAGGTACGTTGCTGATGGAATACATACCATTTTCATCTGTAGATGCTCCATAATCATCTCCACTTTTATTTACGAATAAGACATTAGCACCTTGAAGAGGGATTTTGGTGCCATCTCTGTAAACGGTCCCACTAATATTGAAATTGTGGTCATCGCCAAGAGCAATTGAAAAAATAAGGGAATAGAGGAATAGTTTTTTTATTGAAAATTGCATGCTTTCTGCTACTCGAATTAAAAGATCTCTGGATTCTTTTCCCTTAATTCCTCTTCAAAATCTTGAAGCGGTGCCAGATTACCATAGCTTCCAGAATCCTCCTCTGACCCAGTTTGAGGTGCAAGAAGTGGATCGTCCTCACATCCTTGAATGATTAAAACGCCAAGGAAAAGGATAGAGAGTATTAAGTAACTTTTTTTCATTTTTACCATATCATATCCATAAAGTATAGGGGCTCCTTACTTTATCTTGGGATTAGAGGCCTTTGAATTCGGAACAAAGAACAAAGGGTATCAGGAGCCCCTGGAGTACATATATAATTGTTAATGAGACTAATTATCATTATCAAATATAGTTAGATGATAATAGCTCTGTCAACTATAAAGGGAGTCACAAATTATTTTTTGCTTAAAAAAATAAATCTAGAACCATATATTTGACAGGAGAAAATTATTTCACTTTATTGAATTATGCTTAAACTACAATCATAACCATTAAATCCACATTGATCCTAATGATAAGCTTAAATGAATAATAAACCAAAAATTACAAGGGGTGGACAGTGGCTACTGTCACCAGCTGCACAGCATACCATATTCTGTCGTGAGACATTCACAGATGAACATCGACAAGTTGAAAAGATGGTATTTGATTTTGCTGAAGACACTATTCTACCTCAGGTTAAAGATATTGAAGAGTTAAGTGAAGATCTTAGTCGCTCTATTCTTCTGAAAATGGGTGAGCTTGGACTTATAGGTGTAGACACGCCTGAAGAATATGGTGGAACTAACTTAGATAAAATCACGGCCTGTTTAATAACTGAGGGAGTAAGTTGGGGTGGCTCAGCTTCTTTTGGATGCACCTTTGGTGTTCAGACAGGTATCGGAAGCCTAGGCATAGTTTTCTTTGGTACAGAAAAACAGAAGAAAAAGTATCTGCCAAAACTAAACTCTGGAGAATGGATAGCTGCTTATGGACTTACGGAACCATCATCAGGCTCTGACGCCCTTTCTGCAAAGACAACCGCATTTCTATCTGAAGATAAAAAGCATTATATCTTAAATGGAGAAAAACAATTTGTCAGTAACGGTGGATGGGCCGACATCTACACTATTCTAGCACAGGTGGAAGGAAATAAGTTTTCAGGATTTATTGTTGATAGAAATACTGAAGGCCTTTCAATAGGAAATGAGGAAAAAAAATTAGGCATGAAGGGCTCCTCGACCACTTCAGTAAAATTTAAAGATGCAAAGGTTCCAGTTGAAAATCTACTTTACGAAGTTGGGAAGGGTGCTACCATTGCGTTTAATGCATTAAATATTGGAAGATATAAACTAGGATCTGCCAGTGTTGGTGGTTCCAAGCAGGCTATTAAGCAGACCATTCGTTATTCACTTGATAGAAGACAATTCGGACAACCAATTGCTAGGTTTGATTCGATTTTGGGAAAGATTGCGGATATGACAATACGTATTTATGTTGCAGATACAATGCTTTATAGAACGGTTGGAATGATCCAAGATACTATTGATTCTTTAGATAAAAATGATCCCAAATACTATATTAGAATGGGAGAGGCGATGGAGCAATTCGCAATAGAGGCATCGATGGCAAAGGTATATGGCAGCGAGACTTCATCCATGATAGTAGATAATTGTTTACAAATATTTGGAGGATATGGATTCATTGAAGAATACCCAATTGCAATGGCCTACAGGGATGATCGCATTAACAGAATATGGGAAGGCACCAATGAAATAAATAGATCTATTATCACTGGGTACCTAATGAAAAATGTTTTAATGGAAGAAATATCATTAAGGGATATCATACAAGCTAAAGACGATATTATTTCAAAAATCGCTGATCCCAGAGAACTGTTTTCAGAATACATACTTGGAATTGAAGCTGCAAAAGTAATGGTAGTATTAATTTTCCATGAGGCACTTTGTCAATTTGGACAGGACCTGAAACATGAACAGCAGCTCAGCGAAACTCTGGCAGATATGTTCTCCTTAATATACACTACAGAGTCAGTTATCTGTAGAGCAAAACAGATGCCTCAATTAAAAAAGTCAAATTTCATGGCCCACGTTGCAAGGATCCATGTTACAGAGTCATTATTGGATCTGAGTAAATTTGCTTTTAAGTGTCTCAATAGGATTTTTCCGAGCAACATTCCAGCAGAGATATTGACCAATGTCAATTCACTACAGGGTAAGATGCGATTAAGCACGGATACAATAGGCCTAAAAGGGGAGCTCGCTGAATATGTACTTGCCAAAAAAGAGTATCCATTTTAAAAATGAAATCGAATCAATTTATAAAAATAGATTAAGGAAAAGCAATGATTGAGTCAGTTATAATTGGAGCAAAAAGGTCTCCAATTGGTATAAAGAATGGTAAGATGGTAGGCATTCGACCAGATGATTTAGCATCTCAAGTAGTTCGCGGTCTATTGGAAAAGATTAATGTAGAGCAAAGCCATGTTAATGACTTGGTCCTTGGATGTGCATTCCCAGAAGGGCCTCAGGGCATGCTAATGGCAAAAGGTGTTGCCATTCTTGCTGGACTCCCAGAGACAGTAGGCGGCTCTGTTGTGAACCGTTTTTGTGGCTCATCCATGGATGCCGTACATCAAATTAGTTCAAGAATTGAAACGGGTGACATTGAAATGGGAATCGCTGTAGGGATTGAAGACATGTTCTCTGTTCCAATTGGAGGATTTAATCCAGATTTCCATCCTGAACTTGCTGAGCAAGAATACTATATAGGAATGGGAGAGACAGCAGAAATTCTTGCGCGTGAGCGATCCATTTCCAGGGATGAGCAGGAAGAGTTTGCAATCAAATCGCATGAAAAAGCATTGGACGCTTGGGAAAATGGTCGATTTGATGATGAGGTTATTCCAACTGATATGTACGGCGAGTACATAATCGATAAGGATGAGGGCCCTAGAGTGCCCGATATTGAAAAAATCAAAAGCCTCAGCCCTGCATTCATGGAAAATGGTACCATAACTGCTGCAACATCCAGTCCTGTTTCCATTGGTGCTTCCGCAATACTGATTACTAGTAGAGCCTATGCAGAAAAAAATTCTATTCAAATAAAAGCAGCAATAAAGGGACGTTCCTTAGTTGGAGTGGATTGGAGAAGAATGGGAATGGGACCCCTCCCTGCTACCGAAAATGTTCTGAAGAGTCTAGATATGAAAATAAATGACATTGATGTGATTGAGCTAAATGAGGCCTTCTCAGCCCAGGCACTTTACGTAATAAAAGAAGGAGGATGGGATGCCAGCAAAATAAATCTAAATGGAGGAGCAATAGCGCTCGGTCATCCTCTGGGTTGCTCTGGAGCAAGAATTATCACCACACTTTTGAGTGTAATGGAACAAAAAAGTTCAAGGACCGGACTAGCAACCATGTGTATAGGTACGGGACAGGGAATCGCTACTATCCTGGAAAGGGACTAGCAAATGGAGCAAAATATAGAAAAAGTTGCGGTACTTGGAGCAGGAACAATGGGGGCTCAGATTGCTGGACATTTGGCAAATGCTGGTATTCCATCTCTGTTATTTGATATGGACCAAGAGCTTGCAGAAAAAGGAAAAGAGGCCCTGACATCATTAAAACCCGCTCCACTTTATAAAGCGGATAATATTGAACTTGTGTCTGCGTGTAATTATGATGAAGATCTTGAAAAAATATCAGAGACTGACTGGATTTTAGAAGCCGTAGTCGAAAGATTAGACATAAAAGAAAAGTTATATTCAAATCTCTTGCCATATTTAAAAGAAACGGCAATCCTTACTTCTAATACCTCTGGAATTCCATTATCAGATCTAGCCAAAAATCTTCCTGTTGAGGTAAAAAAACGATTTATGATAACCCATTTCTTTAATCCTCCCAGATACATGCAACTTCTAGAACTTGTTAGAGGTGAGCACACTACTGAAGATACCTACAAAAGAATGGCTTCATTTGGAGAATATGTACTGGGTAAAGGAATTGTTCATGCTAAAGACACACCTAATTTTATTGGAAATCGCATAGGTATCTTTGGAATGATGACGGCAATAAACCTTGCGCTTGAACATGGTCTAAAGGTTGAGGAGGTTGATAAGTTAACAGGCCTAATATCTGGAAGACCAAAAAGTGCTACCTTTCGAACTGCTGATGTAGTTGGTCTTGATATTTTGAAAAACGTATCTCTCACAACATATGAAAAAGCTATTGATGATGAGTCAAGAGAGGTTTTTAAAATACCTGAGATATTAGATAATCTTATCGCTTCGAATCGCCTGGGGAAAAAAACTGGATCTGGGTTCTACAAAAAAAATGAAGATCGAACCATTCATTCCGCTGATCTTAAAACTGGAGAATATTCAGAGCAGGATCTTGTAAGGTTTGACTGTCTGAGAGTTGCTAAAGATAAGCAAAGGTTAAGCGAAAGAATTATTTCGCTTTGCGATGGTGACGACTCTGGGAGCAAGTACTTTTGGGAGTTAACCTCTCAAACACTTATATACAGTGCCAGCCGGATTCCAGAAATCTCTGATGATATTGTTAACATTGATAACGCCATGAAGTGGGGTTTTGGATGGGATGCTGGTCCGTTTGAAATGTGGGACATGATTGGCGTTCAAAAGTCAACCAATCGAATGCATGCAGAAGGAAAAGAGATACCCGGATGGGTAACAGAAATGCTTAATCTTGGCAGGCAATCCTTTTATTCAATTGACAATGGTGTCAAGACCTATTGGTCTCCAAAAGGAAATAACGCTGTTACAATTGATCAAAATCCCCAAATTTTTAACCTTGCACTGCACAAGAGTGGTGGCCATACCTTAAAACGAGATTTAAGCGCGAGTGTAAATGATATTGGCGACGGAATTTTAAACGTCGAATTTCACTCAATTCTGCAACCAAGACTTAATCCAATCGATAGCTCATATGTAGAAATGATTAATCATGCATTAGATCTAATCGATGAAGGAAAATACCAAGCTGTTGTCATGGGACATGAAGGTGCTAATTTCTCAGCTGGTGCGAATCTCAATCTATTTCTTGAACTAAGCCAAGACAATCAATGGGACACATTAGATTTCGCTGTAAAAACGTTCCAAAACATGACTCAGAGAATTAGATTTTCTAAAGGGCCAGTAGTAGCAGCCCCATTTCAATTAACACTTGGTGGTGGCACAGAAATTATTCAACCTGCTGCACATAGGGTAGCCTCAGCAGAAACCTACATGGGATTTGTTGAAATGGGAGTTGGGCTAATACCTGGCGGTGGAGGAAACCTTAGAATGATTTTAAATGCAATGGATGAGGGTAATGGACGCATGGGTGCATTCCAAAAGATTCAAAAAACTTTTGAGACTATTGGATTTGCAAAGGTAGCAACTGGAGCACACGAGGCAAAGCATCTTGGACTATTAAAGCAAGATGATACCATTATTATGAATCGTGATTATTTAATTCAGGTGGCCAAAAATAAGGCCCTTGAACTAGCAGATGGATACTCTCCGCCTGAATACAATGACAGCCTGAAACTACCAGGGGCGGGTGGACGCACCGCGATGGCAATGGCACTCAAAAGTTTTAAGCTGCAGGGAAAAATCTCTGCCCATGATGTAAAAATTGGTGAAAAACTTGCATATGTATTGACTGGTGGAGACAAGGCAGGACTCACGAAAAAGGTAGATGAACAGTACATTCTCGATATTGAGAGAGAGGCATTTGTGTCTTTGGCGGGTGAGAGTTTAACTCAAGACCGAATCAAACACATGTTGAAAAAAGGTAAACCTTTAAGAAATTGATTAGTCTAGTGGCAATCGCCGTAAGCTTATTTCTTGAAAAAGTTTATCACTCATTCCCGTATTAATCACCATATCTGAGAACATCACCTCAGTAGTGTGCTCTTCAAGTAAGTTTTCCACACGTACTTGTTTGATTAATTGGTATTTACCTACTTTTTCATAAGTGAAATATTTTTCTTTTTCTAATTTATTTCTTTTATCAAAAGATTGTTCTTTCAGATTGGTCATTTCATTTTTATCTATCCATGACACATGCCTATTGTAAGAGGACTTCAGTTCCTCTTTTGGAATTATTTGTAAAACATAGCAGTCTCTACCTAGCCATGTTTCATCATCCAAACGTTTGTAGTTATGATCATTTAATTCTCTGTTAGATAAATCCTCATAGCTGAGGTCTGATCCCATGAAAGAATCACCTTTCTTCTTTGATGATATACGTCTGACTTTTTTGAATGCAGGTAACCACATGCGCATCTCATTATCCCTATTTTCATGTTCGATTTTTAGAAATGCAATACCTCGATCATCTTTTGGCTCCATAAACCAGATAATTTGTTTTTCACCTCCATCCTTAGATTTGGATATCATCTCGTGGGTTCTAGTTTTGCCTTTTGAGTTCGTTAGTATCATTACTGTTCTATTGAAAAGGTCATCAGGTGCGGGACGATTTTTAATCATCTCTGCTATCTCGCGACCTGACTGAGAAAAAACTGCGAGCGGGATCAACATTAATAAAAAAGTTTTCATCTTAGTACTCCTTTTTGGAAACATAATTTGATAAAAGTTGTGTGGATGAAGCAAGAAGAGTAAGGGTTCCTAGTGATGTAGAAATCATTGCAAATACCATAAGCCCTCCTATGTATTGTACCGGTAAGAAAACTGAAAATATCAATGCACCAAAGCCCATATTTGATCCTGCATCCAATAAAATAGGGTATCCAACATCTTTTACTACATCCATGGTTATATTTTTTTCCTTTTTTGTTTTAGAAAGTTTCTGGAATTGAGATATATAGTGAACGGCAAAATCAACCCCTACTCCAATTATTATTGATGAGAGTATTGCTGTAATATGATTTAATGTAATGTTGAAGTGTCCCATTAGACCAAAATTCAAAATTACTGCTGAAAACAGTGGGATTATTGATAAAGCCCCCCAAAATACCCTTCCAAAAAATAAGGTGGTAATAAATGCAATTAAAATAATTGATATTGAGATACTCAATAATGAAGATCTTATCACCATCAAGACCATATCGCGTATGACAACAATCATTCCAGTTATACTAATCTTTTCAGCACCATAAAAGTGATCTTTAATATATACCGTCATTGATTCTACTAATGAAAAAACATCCTCCGTACTCATGATCGAACTTAGAGAAGTTATTAAAGTGGTTTTATGATCGTGATCAATGATTGATGATAATTCATCCTGATTACCTGACATGTAATACATGGTAAACAAATTGTTTACTTTTTCTCGTGCTGAAGGGATTGACTCATACTTCAAGCTATCATTCATTACCGTTCTATGCATTTGCTTAACAACATCCGCAATAGAGTACGTAACAGAAATATTTTCATTCTTTTGGATAAATGACTGAAGGGAATCAATTTCATTCAGTATTCGAGGATCTCTCACATCTGCCTCTATTCGCACTCGAAGATCTAAGGTCCCACTCATTTCGCGATCCATAAAATCCATGCTATCTCTAATTTCAGTTCCAGGCTTAAAAAAGTTGGCAATATTTACATCTACGTTAATTTTTTGTATACCAATTCCTCCAAATAAAACCAAAATCATCCCACCAGAAAAAGTTTGGACTGGAAATCGGGTGACTATTTTGCCGAAAAAAGAAGCTAGGCTCTCAAGCATGCTAGGTTTAGCTATGGAATTGCTTTCTGGATTCCAAGAGATCATATTAATCATTGCAGGAAGTGTCAATGAACTAAGTATCCAAGCCCAAGCAATACCAACGGACATGCATATCCCATATCCAATCAATGGCTCTAATGGTGAACTAATCATGGTTAAGAATGCAGATATGGTAGTGATACTTGTCAAAAATATTGGAACTAACAGGGATTCCATTGCATACTCAATTGCGGTTTTTACATTTTTTAATCTTCTAAATTCACGAAAGAATTTTGTTACGACATGAACTCCATCAGAATTAGCAATGGTTAGCAATATGATTGGCATTGATGTATTCAACAGAGCAAACAAAAAACAGTTTGACCCTGTTATTTTATAAGCCCACCCCATGAAACCCATCATAGCAATTAAGGATGGGATAATTACACTGAACACCATCAATACAGCTTTCATACTTCTCAGGTTAATTAGTAACATGATTAGCATAATAACTAGCCCCACTTTAATTAGAGATTGCACGTCCTGACGAATTAGCTGAGGTATCGAACCAGTTACATACGCAGTTCCACCGTAATGAATTTCATAATCAGCTAATACAGAATCCGCAATGAGAACAACATCATTCCTAAACCTATCAAGCCCATAACCATGCTCAGGTTGTATGACGGTTAATAAATAGTTTTCATATTTGCTAACCAATCGCTTTTTTAATTGGGGGTTTTTTTCAAGATAAACCCTTATTCCATCAATCTCATTTTTTGAAAGTTTTTCTGAAGTTTGCAAATCATGAATTTCCATAAATCCGTCATGCTGATCAATCCTAGTGCTTGTACTAATATTGGTTACTTTTTTAACTACCTCTAGTGATTCTAAATTTTCTGATAGTAGCCATAGATTATGTAATGTATGCTGATTATATACAGATGAATCTTTCCTACCAAAAGCAATGAATATTATTTCAGTACTTCCGAATTCATTTTGAACCTCATCCCAAGATATCCTGGACTCTAAATTCTTAGGCAACATCTTCATCATGTCATCATCCATAACTAAAAACCTTAAACCAGACCCCATGAAGATTGTTATAATGGTTGTCAGGACGATTGTCCTTTTCGAGTGATCAATTGCCTGACGAATCGACCACTGTATGATTTGCTCTTTAATTTTAGAAGAATTCAATTTAAAAAGTGGTAAAAAGAAAATTAGAAAAACTTGGATACATAGAATAAAGAAAAAACATAACTATAAATATTATTCTAAATAGAAAGAGAAAGCGGTAAAAAATCAATACAGGAATTAAAAACCCATTATATGTATCATTATCTGCACCGCATCATCAATGCCAACTGCGCCATTCTCATTGAAATCAGCTTGAGTATTTGGTGTGTAACCAAATCCACCTGCCATGTCAGATACCATCAAGCCATCTTGGATATTAATTTGACCATCAAAGTTTACATCTCCTATAATATATTCGGGATCTTCACCACCTAAATAATCCATGGAATATTTTTGTGCTCTTGCAATGAAACTTGGACCTGCTCCGCTGCTAAAATCATTGGCCCAGACAATTTCATGGTCATAGGTCACCTCAAAAATTGTAGCATCATTACAATCTGTTATGATGGTATTTCCATTTGGAAGACGAAATGCACCACCCTGCATTTGAGTATGGAATGGACCAGTATGTATCCAAACGGGTTGTGCTGGACCATAAGGTTGCCCCGGAGATATTGAATAAGTCCCATCTTCATTAATAGGAGTTATAATTTCAAAAACAGCAGAATTCGAACCATAGTTGTTATTAAACAATATTAGATTACCTTCCCCTGGATATCCTTCTGGTATCCAGTTCACGCTGTGCTGATCATCCAATAATCTATCCATATCACTCCCACGATCATAAACTTGTGGATTACCCCAGCGATATAAATAATCGCCACCCATACCAGAGTTCCCGCCTGTATGACCAGCCGCTTCTTCTGAGGTAGTACTGTGGTCTATAATGTATATCTCATCGTGGAAACGTGATGAAAGAGCAATCTGATCTAGGTCTTCATTGTATGCTACTGCATTAAAGTGTTTCCAGTCTCCTGTTGCTCCACTTGGGCCTCCATTGCTTCCTGCGTTACCATAGTTTATATCCTGCAATTCAGGGTGCTCGCTGATTACACCATAGTTAGGCAAGTCAGGATCAACGTCCTGAATGAGGTGGTCCCAAAGGTGCCACTCCCAAACAATGTTTACGTCATTGGTACCAACAGGCTCAAGCTCAAGCACTGCCTCAGACCACATAGCATTTAAAGAATTATCGATGGATTGTCTCCCAACCGCGTATGCCTCATCTGCTGTTTTATACTCCCAAACAATGACCAAAATATTACCATTTGGAAGTGGCTCAACATCATGGTGATGTTGATAGGTCTCATTTGCTATTTCATAGTTCCATAGCAACTCACCGTCCCATGAATATTTTGATATCCCACCACCAACCCCACCTGAGTTCATAGTAGGATTTGTTACTCGATATGGGTATATCAAGGTACTATCAGGTAGTAGATATGGCATACTTGCAGCACCTCTTGGATGATCCCAGGTATTTATATCATTTAAATCATTATCAATAAGGAAAGAGGAAAAGTTACCTCCTCCACCTCCTCCACCTGCAGGCGAAAATAGTGTCATCCCATCAAATACTTGTCCAAAAATAGGTGCGGTGACAAAAAGATAACTAGCAAATAAATTTTTCATAATGTATTACTTTTAAATTTTATGGAAGATTTAACCATATTGTCTCTAATGTGTCATATAGTTAAATATATTATTCGTATTATCTCATAAGTTATTTATAATAGTAATACGTATAAACATATAATGATGCTTAAACGAATATTTAGAGTATACATAATCATTGGAAGGAATTTCAATATATGGTTCAGCCCTATCCTTACTGGATTATTATTGTTATTCCTTAGGATAATTGTTGCGATAGGGCAAATACTTGACCATTTATTTTTCTGGTCTATTCGAAAACCACTACGCAATCCAATCATTATTGTTGGGAACCCCAGATCGGGAACAACTTTTTTGCATCGATTCTTGATCGAACAACAATTTGGATCTGGCTCACAGCTTTGGCAGACGCTTTATCCCTCTATATTGTTACAAAAACTGGTGAAACCATTTTTGCCTTTGATGGAAAAAATTAGTCCTGCCCGACATCATTCTACCGAAGCTCACAAAACAAGCCTTACCTCTGTTGAGACTGATGATGTTTCTCTGCTCTTTAGATACTTGGATGGATTTTTCGTCTATGGATTTTTTTTGACATTTGATGAGGATGATCTATTTCACTGGGTTGATCCAGAAATTAGAGATTCTTCAAAGAGAGATTTTAAATGGTTTGAATCTACTTGGAAACGTAATCTCATCTCAAACAAGAGCAATAGATACATTGGAAAATTATTTAGTCTCAGCAGTAACCTACCTTCTTTTCAAAAACAATTTGAAGATGCTAAAATACTTTATATGATACGTGATCCATTGAGCGTGATTCCTTCCGGTCTTAGCCTGGTGACAGGTGTACTTGATAAAAAATTTGATTTTTGGTCCTTGGAAGGTCACACTAGAGAAAAGTTCATTAACAGATTATACCTGGCTCTTGTTGAACTACTAAAAAGATTTCATCAAGACTGGGTAAATAATAAAATAAATAAAGAAAAGGTGATGATTATTCGTTTTGATTCTATGATGAATGATTTTGAATCCTTGATGGATGAGATAATAGATTTCTTAAACATCCAAAGAGATGATCAGTTATTAAAGGATATTCAGGATACTGCAAAAAAGCAAAGAGAGTACCAGAGTAGCCATGAATATGACCTAGAAAAATTTGGTCTGAGTAAAGCCCAAATTAAAGATGATTGTAAAGATATTTACCGAACCTTCCTATCATAAGATATGAGATTAGTCTTTCTTTTAATTATTATGCAGTCTTTTGGTCTCGGTCTAGATTTAAAAGATATCAACCAATTAAATAATTGGATAATCCTTCAAGAAAAACCAGTAAAAGTAGACTGGCTGAGTTATGAAGGATTTCCAATTGGCAGAGCAGAAAAGTTGATTGAACACGACTTGAATAAAGTTGCAGAGACAATTCAAGATATAGATCAATATCCAATCATTTTCAAACGTGTAACAGAAACAAAAAGACTAGATAGTAATATAGTGCACGTTATGCTTGATATGCCATTTCCATTTGCTGGTCGTGACTATGTTATCAAATATTTCGTAAAAGAAGAGGAAAATACTTGGACATTTTCTTTTCATTCTGTTGACCATCCAAGTGGAATTTTAAAACCTGGAGTGGTGAGACTGGGTAATGCAGCAGGTATCTGGGTATTGCAAAGTTTATCAAATAATCAAACAATGGTTACCTATGCCTGGAATGGGGAACTCCTGGGCAATTTCCCAGAATTTGGATTAAATAAAGCTTGGATTACCCAAGGGACAGAAGTACTTACCTGGCTGGATGAGGCACTATCGATTTGATCATGAGATTCTTACTGCTTACAATTCTTTTTTCACCTTTATTTGCACAACTCATTACACCGGTAGACAATTCATACCTTAACCACATTCACGTTTTGTTTGAGTGGGAGCAAATTCCAGAAGCTAGTGGATATGATCTGCAATTTTCTCAGAATATAGAATTCTCTGACGAGTTGACCCAAGTTTTTACTGAGGACTTAGTACATATTGAGAGGAACATGATAGAGTGGGATAACACGTACTATTGGCGGGTTCGTGCTAACGATTTAGAGGGTGAAGGTCCTGGTGCATGGTCAAATGTACAATCATTTACAACAGGAGTACCCCTTTCAAATTCATCTATAAACATGATAGATGAAGAGCTACATGCAGATGGGGTTACTGTTTTTGGTGCTTTTTTTAATTATTTCTCAGCTGCGTTGGATAAAAGTGGCCGAGAAATTTGGAATTCAGGAGATAATAATTTTGTTTACTACAGTACAGATCAAAATGGAAATATTTTGGGATGTGAATTAGCTCCCGCAACACAAAATAATCTTCCTGGATCTGAAAGAACCTTTGGTGGTGAGGTTATCTGGTCAGAACCTAATAATGATTTTCTTCATCATGATATAATCGGACTACCGAACGGAAATTATCTTGGGATTATTGAAACAAGTTCTTTAGGCGTAATACCTGTCGGGGGATGGACCTCTTTGTTTCAGGGGCTAGGGTTTCAAGCAGATGGGATGACCGTTGAATTCCCATGGGTAGGCGATAGACTTGTGGAGTGGGATAAAGAGACAAAAGAGATAGTATGGTCTTGGAACGTATTTGATCATTATGACATGTCAGACTATGACCATTTAGGAGGGACATGGACAGAAGCCTATATTAGTCTTCACTATGACTGGACTCATGTTAATGCAGTGATCTTTGATGAAGAGGAAAGTTGTCTATACATTTCTACACGGCATTTATCTAGAATAACTAAAATAGACTACCCTTCTGGAGAAATCATTTGGAACTTAGGAAGAGAGATGCCCTCAGGTGATGTGGCTCTAGGTAATGATCTTGGATTTAGCTTCCAACATAGCTTGCAGAAATTAGATAATGGTAACTTAATCACTTTTGACAATGGAAATCTCGCACCAGAATTCAGAGGAACAGAGCATCCTATTTCAAGAGCCCTCGAGATTGGAATTAATAATGAACAAGCATCAATTATCTGGTCCTATGAGCTTACGCCAGAACTTTTTGGCTTTGCATCTGGAAATGCACAAAAACTTGATAATGGAAATGTACTTTTAACAACAGTTGGAGGTGGAGGCCGTTCTTTAGAGGTTTCAACTAATGGCAATATCATTTGGGAAGGATTATATAATTTGAGCCTTCCGGATGGTGCTGTTTATAGAGCAAATCGGATACCGGGAATTTTCCCCTGTGCCTATAGTATCATGATTGAAGACTACAAGGATTATGATGAGAATGTTGGTATTTACCTTCCAATTGGTTCTTCAAGCGTATCTTATAATATTGCAAATGTTGGTCAATATCCAATTTCTCTAAATCTCAACATTAGCGATGAAGCGGACTGGTTCAGTTCCCAGAGTATGCACCTGGAACTACATCCAGGTATGAGTGAGACTGTATCATTCAGCGGTAATGTATTATCCTCTGATCAGGGGAATCCAATCCACCTAAATATCATACCAGATGATCACCCAAACAAATCCAAAGTATTATCATTTAATGCTTTTACTACCCCGCTCACTGAAACTGAAAAAAATCAACCTCTTTCTTTCCATATTAATAAACCATATCCAAATCCATTTAACCCATCTACAACGATTAAGTTCAGCCTTGACTATCCGCAGGATATTTGTCTCAAAGTATATGGGGTTAGTGGAAACCTCGTTGAAACATTGATTAAAAAAAGACTCACCGAGGGAAATCATTCAATAAGTTGGAATGCACATGATCATGCTTCAGGAGTCTATTTCATTCAAATGACAAGTCCGAATGGATTTAAAACAAAAAAGGTCGTCCTTATTAAATAAAATGAAACATCTTCTTATCTTGATTTTAGTTTTTAATTTTAATCGAATGGTTGCACAATGTGATAGTGCTTTCACATACTACGAAGAACTTCCTGGTAATGTAACAATATTAGTTGGTGACTCTTGTTTTTTGACGAAGGATATTAACGTATTAGATAGTATTATAAATAAAAACGAGCTTGATTATCAAACACCTCTTGAACTAGGCACTCAGACTTGGTTCAATGGACGACTGCGGTTTTTGGTTGCTGGAAACTATGGAAATAACACCGGTGTAAATGATACTATCTATTATTTGCCGGAAAACATAGGAGACTTAGATGACCTCGCATCTCTCTATTTAGAGTGGAATAGAATTTCTGATCTTCCGGAGTCATTCTATAAAATGAGTAATTTATTTTCACTTTACATCAATAATAATATTGTCAATTATATTGGAGATAGTCTAGGTAATCTATCTAACCTGTATTTTCTTGACCTTGGATATAATAAAATAACCTACATACCCAGTTCGATATGTGAATTGGAGAATTTATCCTATCTCTGGTTATTCAATAATGAACTGGACACTCTACCAAACTGCTTCTGTAACATGGAATTAAATTGGAGTGGAGATGACAACGGTGGATATCCATATTTTGCAATTGGAGCAAACAATTTATGTAATGATGTCCCTGATTGTGTAAACAATAGTGATAACTTTGAACTCAGCCTGGATCAATTTTATTATTCTTTCCCAGTATATTCTCCTCAAAATTGTGATGTTAGCAGTACAAAGAACAGGAAAAACATACTACCCTATCAGTATACAATATCAGCACCATACCCTAACCCTTTTAACCCAATGGTCAATTTTGTAATGGAAATACCACATGATAGAAAAATGGATATTCTCGTCTATGATGGGATAGGAAAAAAAATTGATATTATTGCGAATAACAAGATCTTTTTAAGAGGTTCTCATCAAATCTCCTGGAATGCGCAGGATAATCCCTCTGGCATATACTTAATTAAGTTTTACGATGGTCTAGATATTAGAATTGAAAAGACATTGCTGTTAAAATGATAAACAATTCTCCAACTTTTAAATACGGTGTTTTTTCTTTCTTTATTTTGCTCGCTAATGCCATCCCGGAAAATTTAAGTACGCTAATCTCCGGATATGTTGATTATACCTACATATCCAGACTGTCAGACAATTCCTTAATTGATATTCCTTATAGAATGGCTGCATTAAAAGTGGAAAAGAGAAGTAATAATATATTATTAAATGGAAATTTCTCCATCGAATATCATATCAGGGATGACGCTTATTTTCTTGGCTCAAGTGATCCACAAGATTTTATTTTTGACATGAGAGAATTGTACATTACAAAGTTTTATGACCAATTCGAATTTCGTATTGGGAAACAAATACACTCTTGGGGAAGCGTTGATGAAAACAGTCCAGTTGATAATCCCAGCAGTCTTGATTATTACTATTTATTTTTTGGAGGAATAGAAAGAAAAATGGCAACTCTTTCCTTAGCAATTGATTATTACATAGGTGACCTAAAATTAAATACCGTTTTCTCACCTATCCATGCTACAAATCGTATTCCCCTAGGAAATGATGATTTCCCTATAGAGTTGCCAGTATATCCCCAGGCATCTGAAATTTTTCCAATTCAAGGTTTACCATATGAGGGAGGAATACAGGGCACTTTTTCAACAGAATTTGGAGATGTATCTGCCTCCTACTTTTCAGGATATGATAGAACATTCAATCTTACAGGGGTAAATGTTTATGGACATGGAAGTGACATTTCTTTCCCCAATGTGGATGTTGTTTATGGATATAGAAAAACAGATGTTATTGGACTTGGTGGAGTCTTATTAAATAACTGGTTTACATTTAGAGGTGACTTTGGTTATTTCTCGACTTTGGATAAAAACAATTCCATTGAACGCCCTAGTTCATTTAACCCAGTTTACTATGATTCATTACATTTCACATACCCACTCATGGAAGAGGCAACATACTTTCAGTCAACGTATCAATTGGAAGCAGAATTGCCATTTGGAATCAATTTAATTGCACAATACTTTACGCATGACACCCTAACATATTCATCTGATAGCCTTCCGGTTGACCAAGAAATTGATATTCCAAATCTAGAAATAGATCCAGAAGAAATGGAGCCTTCTAATTTCTTTACCCCGGGTATGGGAGTACCACTTGCAATTTTAACAGATAGAGCTTTTTTTCTAACTTTAGACAAGAGCATGTTCGATGAGCAATTAAAATTTTCTTTTACCTCAATGATTGATGCTTCCATCGTAAAAAAAGAAGAATCCGATTTCAATGATGTAAAAGAGGACCATTCTTCTAACGGGCTATTGATGGAGTTAAAGTTGACGTATTCATTAAATCAAGATCTCGATGGCACCATTGCAATTACAAAGATTAATGGAGACTCAGATCACCCTGAAGGTGCAAATTACCCGTTTAATAGGATGGAGGATTTTTCTCACCTAAGGTTCGAATTAAAATATTTTTTTTAATACCAAATGTTTGACGTAAAGATAAGTGGTTCGGGAATCTATCTTCCTCCAAGAGTGGAAACTTCAGAAGAACTTGTTACAAAAATAAATAAGTCACTTGATTGGATACATCAAAAGGCTGGTGTCTTTGAAAGGAGGGTATCGGATATTGATGTTGATCAAATGGGTGCAATTGCAGGAAAAGCAGCATTGAACGATGGGCCGCCACCTGACTTGATCATCAATGCATCAGGCGTTCCAAAACAAACCATACCTGACACATCAACATTTTTTCAAAAAGAGATGGGTCTTGATGGAATACCATCATTCAGCATCCACTGCACATGCCTATCTTTCATCGCTGCATTGCACACAGCGAGCAGTCTGATACAATCAAAGTCCTACAAACGTATTTTAATTATTTCCTCTGACAGAGGTACCGTTGGAAGAAATTTTGAAGAGCCCGAGAGTGCGTCTCTTCTTGGAGATGGTGCTGCAGCAGTATTGGTTGAACCCTCAGATACTAAGGATCGTAGTCAATTTTTGTATCACACTATGAACACCTGGCCAAGCGGAACAGAGCTTACTGAAGTTCGCGGAGGAGGCACTAGAAGGCACCCTCTAGATCCTAATACCAGTAGAAACGATAATCTATTTTCAATGGATGGACCAGCTGTTTATAAGATAGCACGAAAAGAAGTATATAAAATGTTATTAAGAACTTTGAAAGAGACAGGACTCAAAAAAGAATCTATAGATTGGGTAGTTCCTCATCAAGCATCTAAAAAAGCAGTAGAGGCCTATTCAACAGTTGGAGGTTTTCAAAAGGAAAAGATATTAGAATCTGTTTCAAGATTTGGTAACTGCGTGGCAGCCTCAGTTCCCATGACAATGGTCATGGCAATAAAAAGTGATCAAATTAAGAGAAATGATTTAGTGATGTTGATAGGTACGGGAGCTGGCCTATCTGCCGCTTGTTCTATTATTCGTTATTAAAATAATCAGATTTTAATCAAAAAGGACTTTGAAAAAATTTCCTCATTAAGACCCATTTCAGGCTTAAAAGAAGTAATCTGCATTACTGTTTTATTTCCATCACCTCTGTCCATAATCATTTTCCCAGCAGTACGAAATCCATTGCTCTCAATAAAGTCAGTTAGGATAAGAGTTTTTTCCTTTTCTGATTCATTCTTGTAGTATTCCACCTTTTGAACCTGCCAGGTACGAAGACTAACCCATATCTTTCTTGAAAAATATGCACTCTCATTCTTAGGCCATGCCATTAATACTCTGCACTGATCACCATCTAAAAACTCCGCTCCTATATTTACAAGACTATCAAGACCAGGCTTTCGACTTTCTAGATCCTCATATATGAAATCAGTATTCAAAAAGGACCTAGACCTTTCCTTAGCCTTTACTTTCTTTGCAGTCTTTAACTTTGGGAGAAAAAACCATTGATCTGTTTTACCATCTCTTTGAATCCAACTAAGTAAACCAGTCCCTTTTACAATATTTGGTTTGATAAACCGCGCTAGAGATTTAGATCTGTATTTTCCTGAATCATAAAATTTTTCGTACCTGATAAACTCCCTTACTTTTGTCTTTTCTTTTTCACGCTTCACACGTGTAATCTCAAGACGAATTTCCATGATAGATGAGCTGGGCCTTTTTATGGAATATACTCTTTCCATAATTTCGTCTGCTGAAATCTCTTGGCTTATAGCAAACGAATAAAGCAGTAGAAATAGTACTATAAACTTATTCTTCATTCTTTTCATTCTGTAGGATAAACAGAATTGATATTGGTGTTAGGAGAATACTTAGAATCGATACTGTCATAAAATCTTTTTTATACTTTAGCTCAATGAAACCAGCTAGTTGAAAGCAAATAAAAACGTATGCAATAATAACAAAATCAAGATATTGTGCCATGAGCATTGAAAACAAATCCTTTAGAGTTTTGCCTCCTTGGACATCAACAATTCCTGATTGGGAAACCAAATACACTACCAGAGTAAGGGTAATGAGCGCGACTATACTACTTAGTGTTTTATCTTTATTTTCTTGCTTCATTTATTTATGAATTTAGGCTTAGTTAAACTAGTTAAAGCTGGCAGTGTTGCCAAAGCACCAAATAGGCAAAAAGAAATGGAACCCATTATGAGAATACCAAAAATTCTAACAGGGACAAACACAGAAAATAATAAAGCTGAAAATCCCATAACTACCGATAAACCATTAAAAAGGATACCCCTTCCTGATATTTTGAATGTGTTGGCTATTGCATCATCAAATGAATCTCCATCCCTCAAGTGATCTCTAAGGTGCCACAAGAAATGAACAGTATAGTCTACGCCAACTCCTACCAATATACATGTCATTAATGATGTGGTAATGTTCAGAGTAATACCTAAGTATCCCATCAGGCCAAACATCATTAATACAGATATGGCCATGGGCAATGTAGCAAAGAGGCCACCGGCAAAAGACCTAAACATTGCAGTCATTAATAAGAATATTATCACCACGGAAACAATCAGACTTACAAACTGACCACGAATTACCATATGATTAACTACACCCATCAGAGTAGCGCCACCGGTCAATTCCATTGGCAACTCATCATAAAAGTTCGCATCTATAAACTGCTTGGTGTCATCAACAATTTCAGATATTGCGAATGTGTTTACAGACTGCAATCTCAGCAATATCTGAGTGTATGTTGGCTCTTCAATATCATCAAGAATTAAGTCAAATTCATCTCCATCTGATGATATGGAATACATAAACATGTATTGATGAATAAGCTCCGGATCATCTGGGATGATTTCCATAGAAGGATCACCTCCATTAAATCCAGAATGCATTTTCTTAATCACATCAGTTATAGAGTAGGATTTGGTAACGATGCTATGCTGCTCCTTAATGTGGTTGGTAAGTACTTCTATATTTCGTAGAACATCTGGATCAAAAATATCACCCTCCACAAGTATATTCATCTGAGTAGATCCTCCAAAAGCGTCACTTATTTTTGTATTGGCAATTCTGAGTGTAGATGATTTTGGAAAATAGTGATCTGGATTCGTATCCACTTTTAAATGTTGAATACCCATTGCAAGCCAGATACCAACAATGGACAAGGTGATGAGTACAGGCACTCTATATCTAGTGAATACTTTTCCCATGCCCATCAGAAAGTTATCGACATTGGATGTATCGTAATCTCTTGACAAGTGTTGAGGACGTGGTACAAGAACAAGGACAGATGGAATTAGGACAATGCTTAAAATGAAAGATGCCAAAATACCAAATGAAACTAGTGCTCCCATTTCACGTACTCTGGGCAACGAATGAGATAGCAGACACAAAAAGCTAACCATAGTAGTTGCCCCTGCAAGTAGGATTGGAATACCGACCTTGCGAATAGTCTTTCTTAAAATCTGTCCTCTAGTTGCCTTTGCATCGTTACGAGAATACTCAAAATAATGAGAAATGATGTGAATGCCATAGTTATTGGCGATGGCTACAAGCATCACAGGAATCAAAGTCCCAATGAAATCGAGTGACATGTTCAACCAGCCCATAACACCAAAAGTCCAAATAATTGAAAATCCAACTACAAACAAAGGAAGGAATACACCCGTCCAGCTTCGAAAAGAGAGCATTAACAAGAAAATACATAATCCTATGGCAACCGGGGTAAAAACGCGCATATCTCGCTGCATGTATTCAATGATTGTTGCTCGGGTAATAGGCAGACTAGAGACATAGAATAATTCTGGATCGCTGAACCAATCAACTAGTTCAAAGATTTCTTTCCTAAATTCAAACTCATCGTACTCAAAAGACGAGTTAACCTGACCAATAAAACAAAGAGTCTTAAAGTCTTCAGAAACAAGGTTACCTATCATTCCGGAGTTCTTAAGCCTACTTTGTAATTCTGCTCTACTTACAGAGTCAGACGGAATCTCTGTTAGAAGTGATACAATTTCAAATCCATTGTCATCTGGAACAATGTGTTTTTGATTAAATATGGAAGAAACACGACTTAATAACTCGATGGATTCAAGAGAGTCTTGGAATGAAGACAATTTATTTAGAGTATTAAAACTAAAAAGGCTGTCTGACTCTACTGCAACAATAAGAATATCACTTCCAGAAAATAGTTTATCGACCTTCTCCATTGATTTGACAATTTCATGATTTCTTGGTAAACCGGATCTTATGGCTGGATCCATTTCAAGTACAAAAATCTTCAGCCCCAAAAGCACCGTCATAAATATGACCGTGGCAATGATGGTGCGCGGATAGCGAGCATCAAAATTAAATAATGCTTTTGAAATTCTTCTTAGGTTCATACGAAAGGCGGAAATTTAGTAGATTAACCAATATAATGAAATCCGTTCTAGATTGTTTTTATATTTATTTTTTTTACAAAAAGACATAAATGTTTCATGAATGAATCACCGATCATCCTTTTTGGAAATGGCGAGGTTCCCTCCCACCCTCTTATTATTAATAAATTAGAAAGTTTTGAAAGCATCATTTGCTTGGATGGAGGTACAGATAAATTGATAAAGCTGGGATACAAACCTACTTGTATCATTGGGGACCTAGATTCATTAGCCAAAAAACCTGAGGATTATGGATGTGAACTCATAACACTTCCAGAGCAATCAAAAAATGACCTTGAAAAAGGTCTTGAATGGTGTCTAGATAAAGGAATTAAAGATATTACCTTGATTGGGTTTTCAGGACTTAGAGATGACCACAATGCAGCTGCACTATTTTCTTTAAGGACCTTTTCAGAGAAAATGGGTATAACCATGCTGACAAATCATTCTGTGGTTCACTGTAAGAAAGGAAAATCAAAGTTCAGAGTTTCCAAGGGACAATTAATTTCTATTTTAACTAACCAATACGATACTTTAATAAGAACCAGCGGCCTTGAGTATGAGCTTAGCAATGAAAAACTTCTTTCTCCAGGTAATGGCATAAGCAATATTGCAATATCCAATCATATAGAGATTGACTCAAATGATTGGGTATGGATATTTATCAATCATTTGGAATAATGGAATTCCATTTTCTTGATAAAATGATTATGGGGACCTATGTGTTCATAATCATTTATATTGGTATCATTCGAAATAGAAACGTAAAGTACTCTGAAGAGAGCTTTATTCTTTCTGGGAGAAAATTAAGCATCACTGGATTTGTTGCTACTCTGGTTTCAACATGGTATGGTGCAATCCTTGGCGTTGGAGAAAACACATTCCTTTATGGAATACAGACCTGGTTTATTTTCTCATTTCCCTATTATGTTTTTGCGTTGGCATATGCGATTTGGATTGCACCAAAGATAAGAAAGGGTGGAAACATATCGATTCCTGATAATTTTAGAGAAATTTATGGAGAAAGAGCAGGGATCATGTCTGCCTTGATCTTATCGTTTCTTGCAAGTCCGGCACCCTATCTACTTGGTATGGGATTTATGATCCAATTTATGTTCGGTTTGGAACTGAGAATGGCGCTAATGATTTCTACAATTTTTAGTGCAATTTATGTTTGGAACGGCGGATTTGGTGCAGTAGTCAGAACTGATTTGATTCAATTTGTTTTAATGTTTGCAGGCTTTTTTCTTCTTCTTACTTACCTATGGACAAATGTTCAAAGTCCTATATCATTAATCAATGAAATTCCAGAGAACTATCTAGACCCTCTAGGTGGAAATACGTTGCAATATGTTTTGGCATGGTTTTTTCTTGCCGCATGGACTTTTATCGATCCAGGATTCTTTCAAAGATGCGCTGCAGCGAAAACACCTGAGGCAGCCAGAAAAGGTATTTTAATTTCAGTACTGTTTTGGGCAATTTTTGATTGTATGACAATAATCTGTGCATTGTATGCAGTAGGAACGATTCAGCAAGAACAGGCCGCGCTCACCTTCCCACTATTGGCTCTGGATGTTCTGCCCGTTGGTGTTTTTGGATTATTCCTGACAGGGATTATCGCCACTCTTATGTCAACGATCGACTCTCTGGGTCTATTAAGTGCAATCTCATTTGGACGTGACATGCTCTGGAGAATACAAGGTGATAATAGAACATTGGACACAGTCCCCTTCATAAGAAAGGGCCTAGTAATCATATCTTTCCTTTCACTTGTCCTCGCCTATCTTTTACCATCTATTGTACAACTATTCTATGCAATTGGATCTGTATTAATACCAGGACTGATTCTTCCATTTTTAAATACAATTAGAAATCTTCCTTTTCCAATGAAAGGAAATGAAGCAATTCGATGGATGGGTATGCCTATTGTTATTTCCATGTCATGGTATATTATTTCAACCATAAATGGTTCTTCTTTTTTAGGAATTGAGCCATTTTACCCTGGAATACTAAGTTCTATTGGCTACTTTTACTTCATTCAAATAGGGAATAAAAATGCCAATTGAGATTGAACGAAAATTTCTTGTAGACACCATTCCATCTCACCATATATCTAGATCTAAAAAAGTAAAACAGGGATATATGGTCAATGATGAGAGTCAGGTAGTTCGTGTGCGGAGCATGGATGATGATCATTTTCTTACGATAAAAAGTAATACAAGAGGATTGTCACGATTCGAATTTGAATACAAAATTCCCAAAGAGGATGCACAGGATATGTTTAAAAACCTTTGCGGTCCAAGCATTATTGAAAAAACAAGACATTATATTAAAACCTCGAATCATACATGGGAGATTGATGAGTTTCATGGAAGAAATCAGGGACTTGTTGTTGCGGAGATTGAACTGAAATCTGAAGACGAAAAATTTGAGGTCCCTAACTGGGTAAGCGATGAAGTTTCACATGATCCGAGGTATTACAATATGAACCTCATTACCAATCCCTACGATAACTGGAAAAGATAGATGTCCCAAGTTTGGCCATTTTTATTTCTCTCACAGAAACGATCATACCCAAAGAAAGAAACAGTGCCTTATACGCAATCTCATGAGCATTTATAATTGGAGCAACCCAATAAAATCCACCCAGTAGAAGCCAAACTAGTAACGGCGGAATAATAAAGAGGCATAGGTTGTAAACATGCATCCATCGCATTAATCCATTCCACTGTGTACCAAAAAGTGTAAACAGTACCAGGAAGTAATAAGCTCCAAAGGGAATGCTGATACGCACGTCTAAGAAAAGATCTTTTTTCGATTCAATAGTGATATCATCTTGAATGGATTCTATTTTGAGGTCTTCATTAACTTTTAAAACCTCATCAAAATTGGGGTGTATTAGATGGATGTTGATCTGCTCTTGAACTGGTCTGATAAGTCCAAAATACATTACCAGAAAAAAGAGAATTCTGGTAGCTAGGTTTGTAATTGCTCTAATGGAGAATCCTCGCTACTCATTTGTGTACAAATGTACCAGAAGGCTAACACAACCGGGTAGAAGAAAATATAAGAACTAGTATCGTGAGCTAGGTCCCAGTGTTCTGGATAGATAAAATTAAAAACTGCAAAAAAAGCTATACGCAACGCATTTACCATAAATAAAACAGCAGAACCAGATACTAATAAAATGAGTTTATTTTTCCATGTTCCAGGATACGAAATAATAAATCCTGAAAACATACCAAACAGTTGAAGCCCATTACAGCCATTGTTTATTTCAACCGCTCTTGCTCCAATACAACCAATAATCCTTCCATCTGATTTAATAGCATACCCTGCAAAAGATAAGATTTTCGATGCAATTGAAACTCCAGAGAAGCTTAAAAACTCGTCAAGTCTACCATTTGGCAAGAGATACAAATCATAAATCAACTGCCAGCTTACAAAGATAAAGAGAGCTGTTAATGCGAACCTAGTTAACGGCGAAAAGGGAGCTATTTCTTTCTCAGCTTTTTATAGGCTATTGCTCCACCCAAGGCTGCCAACCAGCCTAAGCCTCCTATGGGAGCCTGAGAAGGTTCGCTTGGAAGGGTTATCCCCTGGGCCATTGCCATGGATCCAATAGTTATTATGAACGTAATTGTGTTTCTAATAATGTTCCTCATCTTCCCTCTCCTATTTCACATAGGTGACTTTCTGTGTGAAAGTCTGGTTTGCTGTAATTAGTCTCAAGAAATATGTTCCCGCAGCCAGTTCCTGTGGCTGCCAGGTATACTGATGCTGTCCTGCAGTCATCCTTTCTTTCAATAAGGTCTCTACTAGCTTTCCTGTAACATCATAAACCTGTAGCTCTACCCTGCTTACTTCAGGTACATCAAAGCGTACCGTAGCACTTGGATTAAATGGATTTGGATATACTGGACTTAATGCATAATCCTTTGGCATCACCTTTACGGGAGCATTGTCCAAAGCTCCATAGGATACCTGTAAGCTAAAGCGGGCATCTCCAATGAGTGGATAATTACCTACTGCTTCTTCATAGGTGGCACTAAAGCTTCCCTTGGGTTCTGTGGTAAAACTGTGACTCATTTCATTGTTTAGAAAAACCACATCACCAGTAAGGTTGTCTACAAGGGTGAGATCCACATGTTCTGGTAAATCGTCTAAGTTCCAGCTCATGGACACCTCTGAAGTACCTGTAACATAGTTGTCCTCTTCTAAAGTAAGAGACATCACATCTAATGGAATAGAGATCGTTCCCTCATACTCAAATGGTAGATTATTAATGTCAATGGATTGGTCCTCAATATAAGTCATACTCACGAGCCTACTGGTGGCCATCAAGGGCATTAGTTTTAAGGCATCACCATGATCAAGATTAACGTTTGAATCATCACTACGAAAACTAAAATATGTTTCATCAAAGTAATTTCCAGCACTCAAAGATAATTTTAGAGAACCAGTTTGAATCATATCATTGATTGATCTAAGAAGAGCAGAGCCCCCAGTATCTCCATAATCTGCATCTGCATCAAAAGTTAAGGTCGCACTGTTGGAAGTTGCTTGAGCAAAAAAACCTTGGTATGGGAGAATAGTTCCATTTTTCAATGATCCTGTGCTACCATTCCAACTGGCATATGAACCAGCTTTAGAATCCCATACATAAACTGTAGTTGCAAAATTGGATCCATTTCTGACAAGATCATAGTCTACACTGTAAGGAAAAGGATTGCCATAAAAGCCCCATTCGTTGTTATCTACGCTATAAGTGGTTACGTCTGAGGTATTGAATGATGAATTTCTAATATTAATGGGAAGATCTGTATCACCATCATAGTCTACATCCTCATAAACATAAACTAAGATTCCAGATCCGAGTGTTGTATTTCCAGTTAGATTTGTAAGAGCAGACCAGGATTGATTTGATAGCACCCAAACATTCGCACTTCCTGAGCTTGGAGCATCACTTCCAGTCATATTTTGAGTCCATAATTCGGCGAGTAAATCTGTGTAGGCTACTGTTCCAGGACTCGATAAAAACCTAAAGTGGTTTGAACTGCCATCAAGTGTTGCTCCCAGATAATTTGTACTTTCATAAACGTAGATCTCACTACTACTTGAATTGTTTCTTGTTGTTACAACCATATCCATGAGACCGTCCTTATCAGCACTACATCCTGCCATTGATTTACCAAATGAAATACTGGATATATCAACTCCACCTATGTTAGAAACCTGTAAGGCTGCAGTTGTAAAGTCAAAAGAGGTGAAAGAACCCCCACTGCCACTGTACTCCAGGTGATATAGGTCATTTCCCGCACTACCACCATCAGTGGCATAATAAATTTCACCATTCCCATCACCGTCAAAATCTGCTACGGCCAACGCCTGTATTTCAACACCCCCATGTAAATCATTTGATGAAGATCTATCATAATTATTTGCACTAGTGCTTGTGTATATGCGTAGGTCTGATGATTCAGATGCATCCTGCTGAGAAACTATGATTTCAGGTAGCCCTATGTTGTCCAGATTAAAAACAGCAATTTGATTACCACCTCCATCAAATGAGGTACCAGAGGGGTTACTGTTATTGACAGTCTCGCTAGTAACAGATGAACCATCAAAACTAAAAACTCCAACCACTCCATCTTCATCAATTGCAGCAACCTCCAATGACCCATCACCATCTAAATCTGCTGGTTCGGAAATGTCATTTGCCCCATCATTCCAATCATAGGTCAAAACAGTAGCCCAATCACTGCCATTATATTCAATAATTTCAATAACTTTATCTTGATCTTCAGTGTCATCACAACCAACAATTATTTCGTCATAACTATCACCATCAAGATTCGCCACTGAAATAGATGTGACGCTGCCGGTACAACCAAGAGTTATCTCCTTTGTAGGCGTGGTACTTGGATTAGTACTACTAAGAGCTGTGCCCTTGGTCACTTCATATATAGATAAAACATTGGCGTAACTTCCACTTCCCATTGCAAAAATTATCTCGTCATTACCATCATTATCTGTATCTCCATATGTTAAGCTTCTGTGCTGATAATTATTACCACTTGTTGATGTTGTAAGCGCATCAGACCATATTGCAGTGGTACCGTAAGTATCACCCGAGGACGCTTCATATACTCTTAATTCTTCATTGGTTGAGTTATCATCATAGAAGACAATTACCTCACCAAATCCATCGCCATCAAGGTCTGAACCAAATATACTATATATTATAGAATGACCTGCGTCGATAGAAGTGCGTGCATTCCAGGTCTGAGCCTGACCATGCGCTATTAAAATAATTACTAAAATAAAATCTTTTAAATTTTTATAATAATTTTTCATGCTATACGTCGCTTATTAGTTCCATTGTTTTTACTATCTAAATTAATTCGCTCTTTCATCTTTTTTTAAAAAAGCTTAAAAACCTATGTATTAATCTAAGGTGGTTATTTGTTTAATAAAAATTTGTGATGAAAGAACAATCTAATGAAACATACTACTGAAGGAATATTTATTTATTGGAACTTTGAAAAAAATCGGTGATCTATACTATGTTTCCCTGGCCCAGAAACTATCATAAGAATACAAAAAACAAGATAGAGAACTGCCATTTCTGGAAAGTCACCTTTGAAAATATGACGAAGACTTGCTATAACCATGGTAAACCCAAGCAAGGATGATGAGATTCTGGTTAATAATCCTGCTACAATAAAAAGTGAAAAAACGGATTCAGATAAAGATGCCATGAGGCCAAAAAAGGTTCGAAGAAAATCAAGACCAATCATATTAGTTAAGGCGCCTCCAAGACCATACCAACGATCTGCACCCCCCAACAGTTTACTATGTCCGTGGTTGAGATACATGAGCCCGCCAAACGTGATCCTCATGATCAAGAGACCAACATCCATATTGTTTAAGTTTTTGAAGAGAAATTTAGGATAATTCACGAAGTAACTTACAAGGTCTAGGGTGTAATTTCACCACGCCAAAACCTCTTATTTTAAAGAGAGTAAGCACCCCTTCTGCCATTAAATATATTGCAATGAAAGAACGAGTAAAAAGAGAAACGGGTCAAATTAGATCCTCACTAAGAACCTCAACTATTGAGGGTTCATGGTGGGCAGTCATGTATGGTATGGTAGAAACGTACTTTGGTGCTTTTTTTGAATATTTAAAGTATTCTAGTTACGAGATTTCTATTCTATCTACTTTTCCGATTTTTTTTGGTGCATTATTTCAAAATATAACTGGATGGCTTTACGATGTTTTTCGTTCTAGAAAAACATTGTTAGTGATCCTGAAAATAACTCAGACCCTGACCATCCCCTTGTTATTATACGTTGGTTACATCTCAGGTAATTACTACTTACTACTTGGGATTGTTTGTATCTATTACGCACTTGCGATTTCCCAGATGTCTCCTTGGACCTCATGGATGGGATATCTTGTTCCTGGCAGACTTAGAGGAAGATATTTTGGAAATCGATCTCAGATCGTGCGAGTATTCATGTTGATCTCATCCTTGACCGCAGGAGCTATCTTAAATGCATACAAAGAGACCGATGCCTTTAATGGATTTGTTGTCATTTT